>OLSO01000016.1_pt1 | contig 212393 bp, 196 predicted proteins | sample 1672441 | NCBI WGS metagenome assembly OLSO01 (sample SAMEA3136686, study PRJEB25190) | human gut metagenome | biome: human gut; feature: human-associated habitat; material: faeces | place: Austria | collected 2013 | reverse complement strand
CCGGGATGGCTTGCCGCTCTCGCACGACTGCACGATCTGCCGTTTGAACGCCTCGCCGTGGTGGCGGGGATGTTTCGGGTCGGCCATCGTCGGCCTCCAATCCCACGTCATTCGTCCCTCATCGGAGGGTCTAATACATTGTAGCCAATCCAATGATGCCCTCGACCTGGTGTTCGAACATGAACGAGAAGGTTCTGCGTTCCACGTCTTTTCTGCCGTCGGTATCCACCACCAGCAGAATTTTCCCATTGCGCCAGGCTTCGTCCTGCGCGCCTTGGATCACCTGGCCGGCGAAGGGCGATGTGGCCACTCCGTCGCTGATGAAGCCGATGATGTCGGAGCAGCCTCGGGCCAATCCGCGGGCGAGCGCGTTGTGATGGTGGCCGAGTTCGTCAGCAGCCCTGCGTACCTTGCGGTGTGTGGATTCCGTGATCCGCACGTCCCGGTTGTCGTTCACCGCCCATGAGGCGGTTGCGATGGAGACACCAGCCGCTTCGGCCACGTCCCGCAATGTCACTTTCTCCATGCCCGCGTATCAGCCCCGTCCGACGCCTAGCGCATCAGGTTGCGCAGGACGTACTGGAGAATACCTCCGTTGCGGTAGTAGTCCGCTTCGCCTGGCGTATCGATGCGAACGACGGCATCGAATTCGGTCGTGGAACCGTCCGCGTGGGTGGCGGTGACGTGGACCGTCTTCGGGGTGACGCCCTTGTTGAGTTCCTCGACACCGGAGATGTCGTAGGTTTCGGTGCCGTTCAGGCCGAGGCTCTCATACGATTCGCCTTCGGGGAACTGCAATGGCAGCACGCCCATGCCGATGAGGTTGGAACGGTGGATGCGTTCGAAGCTTTCGGTGATGACGGCTTTGACACCCAACATGACGGTGCCCTTGGCGGCCCAGTCACGGGAGGAGCCGGTACCGTATTCCTTGCCTGCGAGCACGACGAGCGGCACATCATGGTCGATATAGTCGCGAGACGCTTCGAAGATCGTGGTCGGCTTCTTGTCGAGGAAGTCGTAGGTGTAGCCACCAGGGGTGATTTCCTCGCCGACGGAGGCGAGCAACTGGTTGCGCAGGCGGATGTTGCCAAACGTGCCGCGGACCATGACCTCATGGTTGCCTCGACGGGAACCGTAGGAGTTGAAGTTCTTCGGTTCGACGCCACGGTCGGTCAGGTATTTGCCTGCCGGGCTGGAGGCCTTGAACGCGCCTGCCGGGGAGATGTGGTCGGTGGTCACGGAGTCGCCGAGCAGTGCGAGCACGCGGGCGCCGTGGATGTCCTTGACCGGATCCGGGGTGGCCTTCATGCCGTCGAAGAAGGTCTGCTTGCGCACGTAGGTGGAGTTCTCATCCCATGCGAACAGTTCGCCTTCCGGCACGTCAAGGCCCTTCCAACGGCGGTCGCCTTCGAACACGGAGGCGTAATCCTTGAGGAACATCTCGCGGCTGACGGTGCCATCCACCACTGCGGCGACTTCCTCATTGGTAGGCCAGATGTCCTTCAGGTACACGTCGTTGCCGTCCTGGTCCTTGCCGAGCGGCTGGGTTTCGAAATCGAAATCCATAGTGCCGGCGAGCGCGTAGGCGATGACAAGCGGCGGGGACGCGAGGTAGTTCATCTTGACGTCCGGGCTGATGCGGCCTTCGAAGTTACGGTTGCCGGACAGCACGGAGGTGACGGTCAGGTCGTTGGCGTTGATGGCCTCGGAGATTTCCGGCAGCAGCGGGCCGGAGTTGCCGATGCAGGTGGCGCAGCCGAAGCCGACCAGCTGGTAGCCGAGCGCGTCGAGATCATCCTGCAGGCCGGCGGCCTTCAGATAGTCGGCGACGACCTGGGAGCCCGGGGCGAGAGACGTCTTGACCCACGGCTTGGGCTTCAGTCCCTTGGCATGCGCGTTGCGGGCGATCAGGCCGGCGGCGATCATGACGGACGGGTTGGAGGTGTTGGTGCACGACGTGATGGACGCGATCGCCACGTCGCCGTTCTTGATATCGAAGTCGCCGCGGAAGTCAGTGGACACCGCGATCGGATCCTGCACGGTCTTGTCGGTTTCGTACGCCGGCAGCGTGGCTTCGAACTTCTCTTTCGATTCGGACAGCCTGATGCGGTCCTGCGGACGCTTCGGTCCCGCGATGGACGGCACAACGGTTCCGAGGTCGAGTTCCAGGTATTCGGAGTACTGCGGTTCTACGTAGTCCGGATCGGTGGCGTCGCCCCAGAGCTTGTTGGCTTTCGCGTAGGCTTCGACGAGAGCGATCTGTTCTTCGGAACGACCGGTCAGACGCAGATAGTCGAGGGTGACGTTGTCGATCGGGAAGATGCCGCAGGTGGAGCCGAATTCCGGTCCCATGTTGCCGATGGTGGCGCGGTTGGCCAGCGGCACGGAAGCGATGCCTTCGCCGTAGAATTCCACGAATTTGCCGACCACACCGTGCTGGCGGAGCATGTCGGTGATGGTGAGGACCACGTCGGTGGCGGTGACGCCTTCCGGAATGGAACCGGTGAGCTTGAAGCCGACGACGCGCGGCACGAGCATGGAGATCGGCTGGCCGAGCATGGCGGCTTCGGCTTCGATGCCGCCGACGCCCCAGCCGAGCACGCCCAGACCGTTGACGGTGGTGGTGTGCGAATCGGTGCCCACGCAGGAGTCGAGGTAGGCGAGGTCGCGACCGCGCTCCCCCGCCTTGGTCATGACGACTTTGGCGAGGTATTCGATATTGACCTGGTGGATGATGCCGGTTCCCGGCGGCACCACGCGGAAGTTGCGGAAGGCCTGCTGTCCCCAGCGCAGGAACTGGTAGCGTTCGCCGTTGCGCTGGTATTCGATGTCCATGTTCTGTTCGACCGCGTCGGCCACGCCGTACTTGTCGATCTGCACGGAATGGTCGATGACCATGTCGGACTGGACCTGCGGGTTGATGACCTCCGGATCTCCGCCAAGCTCCTTGACGGCGTCACGCATGGTGGCGAGGTCGACGATGCACGGCACGCCGGTGAAGTCCTGCATGACCACGCGGGACGGGGTGAACTGGATCTCGTGGCTCGGCTGTGCGGCCGGATCCCAATCCAACAGGGCCTTGACATGATCATCCGTGATGTTGGCGCCATCGATGTTGCGCACCAGGTTCTCAACGAGAACCTTCAACGAATACGGGAGATGATCGATGCCCGGCAAATCCGCGATGCGGTAAAAGTCGTAATCCTTGCCGCCCACCTTCAGGGTGTCGAGCTGGTCGTCGCGCACAGACATGCTACCTCCGAGCTTTTGTGGCTGGTTGAAACTGCTTTCCAGCAGCCGATTATCCGTTGCCAACGATACAGCCACGTTACTTCAGCACTGGCGTGTCTTCTTGAAACGTGAGAAAATGGCGACCATTTTCGGCACGCACCACAGGCACAGCACGAAAACGATGGCGGACACCACAAGCGCGACGCCCGTCGCCGTGAGCATTTCGCCGGACGGTATCACGAGCGCGAAGAAACGCGCGACGGGCGGAATGAACATGCCGGCCACGCCCGCCACGGCGAACGCCAATACCAGACCGCCTCTCCACGAGTTGAGCGGCCGGGCCACGCGCGCCAGTACGAAGATGCCCATCATCAGCAGGATAATCGCATTGACGCCACGAAGCATGCCCAGCTGCGCGGCGGAATGCTGTGCGTCCCAGCCCATGAACTTCGGCAACAGCCACGAATCGGCGAGAATCGACAGAGCCGTGGCGATGCCTCCCGGCAATGCGAAGTGCACCACGCGCCTGAGGAAGCCCGGAATGTAGCGGCGCGTGTTCGGCGCAAGCGCGAGGATGAACGCCGGCATGCCGATGGTGAGTGCGCCGATGTAGGTGATATGGCGGGGCAGGTATGGGAATGGGATCTGCGTCAGCACCACGCCGAGCGAGATCAGCGCGGAATATACGGTTTTGACGAGGAACAGGCTGGCCACGCGTTCCATGTTGGCCATGACCTGGCGTCCACGTGCCACCACATCGGGCAGATGCGAGAATTTCGAATCGACGAGCACCACCTGCGCCACGGCCTTGGTGGCGGGTGCCGCGTTGCCCATCGCGATGCCCAGGTCGGCCTCCTTGATGGCGAGCGCGTCGTTCACGCCGTCGCCGGTCATCGCCACGACATGATCGCCTAGGTGCAGCGCCTGGACGATCGCCTTCTTCTGGTCGGGCAGGACACGGCCGAGCACGTCCACGTTCTCCAGTACTTTCGCCAGTTCCGTGATGTCGGCGGGCAGTTTGCGCGCGTCCATGAAGCGTGGCTCCGCGTCTCCGGTGAGCCGTACTTTTCTTGCGATCGCACCGACGGTGACGGGATTGTCGCCGGAGATGATGCGGCAGCGCACGCCCTGCTCGCGGAACCAGGCGAGTGTGGCTTCGGCGTCGTCGCGAATGTGCTCGGAGCATAATACCAGCGCGACGGGCCGCGATGCGGGGTCGATGGCGGGATCGCTTTCGTAATCGGCGGGCGCCTTGCCGTCATGCCGTGCGATCAGCAGCACGCGGTTGCCGTCGTGTGCGGAATCGTTGACCAGTCGAAGAACGTCGGCGTAATCGCCATCCAAGTGGGACAGCACGACTTCCGGCGCGCCCATCGTCCATACCGCGCCGTCATCGGCAATCGAGCTCCATTTGCGTGCCGACGAGAACGGAACGCGCGCCGCGACGGGACCGGCGGAGAAACCCTGCTTGCCCAGTCCGTTGAGAATCGCCAATCCGGTGCCGTTCGGCTGTCCTTCGTTCGACAGGTCGTACAGCGCTTGTTTCACGGCATGTTCGTCAACGGTATTGGCGCCAACGCCATCCAGCATGCGTATTTCGTTGAGCATGATGCCGCCGTCGGTGACGGTGCCGGTTTTGTCGAGGTTCAGGCAGTCCACGCGTGCGAGGGTCTCCACGGATTCGAGCTCCTGCACGAGCGTGTTCTTGCGTGCCAAACGGATGGCGGCGAGCGCGAAGTTGAGCGAGGTGAGCAGTACGAGGCCTTCGGGGATCATGCCGACCACGCCAGCCACGGCGGACACCACGGAGGAACGCCATTGGCCGGTGGAGACGGCTACGTCCCAACCGCCGACCGCGTGCACCTGCGACCAGATGAGCAGCACGCACAGCGGCACGACGAGGAAGGTCATGAATTTGAGGATGGTGTTGATGCCCTTGTTGAGGTCGGACACGGTCTTTTTGTAGACCTTCGCCTGCGCGGTCAAGGTGGCGGCATAGCTGTGCGCGCCGACCGCGTTGACCTTGACCAAGGCCATGCCGGAGACCGCGGTGGATCCGGAATAGATGTCGTCGCCTTCGTTCTTGCGCACGGTGCGCGATTCGCCAGTGAGCATGGATTCGTCGAGTTCCAGGCCCCAGGTGCGCACGATCTGCGCGTCGGCGGGAACCTGTTCGCCGGAGCGGATCCACATGAGGTCGCCGAGCACGATTTCGTTGTGCGGCACTTCGACGTCCTTGCCGTCGCGTCGTACGAGATAGTCGGAGGCTACGAGGATGGAAAGCTTGTCGAGCGTTCGTTTGGCTTTCAGTTCGGTGATGATGCCGATGCCGGTGTTGATGAGGATGACGAGGCCGAACACGGCGTCTCTCCATGATCCCGTGACCAATACCATGACCATGGCGGCGAAGATGATGCCGTTGAACAGGGTGAACACGTTGGCTCGCACGATGTCGGCGAACGAACGTGACGTGGACGATTTGACGGCGTTGACCTGCCCGCTTTCCGTAAGGGCGGCGACTTCCGCTGCGGTGAGCCCCTTTTCACTGGTTTCAGGCATGGTTTGACTTTCGCTCATGCTGCCAGCATACCGCTTGGCGATGCGCGCCCGCAGGCTTTTCCCGTAAAGCTCCGGCAAAATTCAGGGTTTTCTCAGGGTGCGTTCAGCGCCACGCATCCGAACCGATTCGAACTCACCCGAATGCGTGGAGCGGTTCACTGTTTGCCGCCGTGGCTGATGGTGGTGACGAGGATTGTTCTGTCGTGCGGGTCGTTGTTGGCTATGCCGGCGACCGCGTCGGCGAGCGGCGTCGCATCCGTCATGCGGTCGTTGATTGTGAGCGTCGCCGCGAACAGCGTGCTGTCGGTCGGCGTGGCGATCGGGTTGAGCAGTGCCACTGGAATGCCCGCCTGTCTTGCGGTTGTCAACGTGTCGTACCAGCCGTCATGGTTCACGCCGGACACGTCGATTCCCGAAATGACGATGATGCTGACCATGCGTTGCGCCATATCCTCGACCGCTTGCCGGGCGGTGTCCTGCATGTCGACCGTGCCGGCGACCGGCAGATACACCGGCCTGAGCCCGCCCGCCTCCATGGCATCCAACGCCAGGCGATCGGTCTGTTCGTCTTGGGAGCCGATCATGGCCACGTCGAGACTGTTGCGGTCCTTCATGCTGTGGGCGACCGCATCGCCTGCGGACTGCGTATCTCCCACCGCGGCATTGTTCGGCGTGCAGCCGGCCAGCATGGAGATGCCGAAGACGGCTGCAAGGAGACCGGCTGCGGCACGCCGCGCGAAACCGGTCATCGTGTGGCTTTCCTGAATAGCGCCACCGTTTCGACATGGTGGGTGGTCGGATAGATGTCGAATGCGCGAATATCGGCAAGATCGTATCCGAGCGAGGCCAATGTGGCGGTGTCGCGTGCCAGCGATGCCGGGTCACAGGCGATGTATACGACGCTTCGCGCGCCGGATTCGGCGATCTGCCTGCATACCTTCGCACGTGCGCCGGCACGCGGCGGATCAAGCACCACGATATCGGGTTTGGCCAAATCGTTGCGTACGTTGGCAAGCGTCTTGGCCACATCGCCCACACGGGCGTCGACATTGCCCAAATGGATGGCCCTCAGATTGCGTTGCGCGTGTTTGACAGCGGTCTTGCCACCTTCCACGCTCAGCATGCGCGTGCGGCCGGCGCTTAACGTGGCCAACGGCAGCGTGAACAGGCCGGAACCGGAATACAAATCCCACAGGCATGCGGAAGCGGCGCCGTCAAGCTCGCCATGCACCAAGGACATCACATGGCCGGTCAACGCGATCGGCGCGTGACGGTGCATCTGCCAGAATCCGCCGGCGTCCACACCATATTCGAATTCACGTCCGCACACCGTCACCTTTTCGGTAAGCTCGCGATTGCCCGCCGTCACCTCGCCATCGACGAGCACGGCGTAGTTGTCGGCGATTTTGGCATTGCCGCGAGGCTCGGGAACAGACAGACGAATCTGCGATCCGGGAGTGAATCCCCCATCCCACACGTGTTCCTTCTCGGCCACGTTAAGCAACGCGCGACTGGCCAACGGCATGGTGTCGATCGGCACACGCACGTGGGTGCCGCGTCTGCGCATAGACGGTCGGCCGTTCTCGTCCGCGATCATCTCGATGCGGGTACGCCAGTGCAGCCCCTGCTCCGCCTCATCCTCGGGCATGCGCTCGATCGGCACGTCAACGTCGACATGGCCGAGACGTCTCATCTGTTCGGCGATGGACATGGATTTCCATTTAAGCTGTCCGGGCAGTGAGACGTGCACCAAATCGGCACCGCCGACGCCGCCGCCCATGGCAAGCGGACCCGCCAACGGCCATACGGGTTCGACGCGGTCCTCGCTGGCTTCCAGCACTTCCGTCACTTCGCCAGTCCAAAAACGGTCCTCGCGATCATGTGGCTCGTCCAACACGACGCGTACCAGCTCGCCCGGCAACGCGAATCGCACGAACACGACGCGTCCGTCGATGTGGCCGACGCAACGGCCTTGGTCGGCGTATCGTTCGATGCGGATGGTCGATTCCATCAGTGCTGTTCCTCCGTTTCGTTGTTGTCGTCCATCGCGTCGGCGTTTGGTTCGGCCAACGTCTTATGCCGATGCATGGGGGTGGCCACGATGAGGTACGACACCCAGATGGCCAACGCCCAGAACGGAATGCCCATGAGCAGACGTGCAGTGCCGAGCCAGCCGACCTGGTTGGACAGGTACAACGGCACCTGCACCACCAGTCGTAGGGAGAACACGCCGATCCACAACGCGGTGATGATGGTGTACGCGCGGTTCAATGCCTTGTCGCCACGCCAATCGGCAAGCCATGCGCGCAGATGCTCGGTTGGCAGTGTCCGGATGAATTCGATCACCAAGCCAAGTCCCGGTACACGTACCATCAACGAAATGGCGAGCAGCACGATGTAGAAGGCGTTGGTCAGGAATCCGAACATGTAGTAGTTGCGCGCCTCGTGGCTGTTCCATGCCCAGATCAGGCAGATGCCGACTGCCAGAAGGCCGGAGACGGCGCCCATGACGGATTGGCGTTGGCATAGGCGGACGATCACCTGCAGTACGGCGAGGGCTGCGGATACGCCGATGGTCAGATGCAGGTCGGAGGTGATGACGAACATCACCACGAACACCACGCCCGGCAGCATCGATTCGACGACGCCGCGCGGACCGCCGATCGCGTCGATGACGGAGAAATCGTCGGCATCGCCGGCGTCGGCGAGCGCGCCGAGGCCGGTTCTTTTCTTGGTTTCGGTTTCAGCCATGCGTTTGTGTTTTCGTGGTCGTCGTTCGCTCAGCGCACTTCGGAGAACATCGGTCCACGCGACAACGTGGTCTTGACCTCGACCTGCTGGTCGGAGTCAAACGGTCCCTTCGGCTGGCCTGGAATGTCCATCGTCCTGCCTGCCTGTTCGGCTTCGGCGGCTTCCTTGGCGGCCTTGCGTTCGGCCGGGGCGACCGGCGGATGCATCGGGATGAGGTCACGCGGGGCCAGCGGGTCCTCGCCGCGTTCCACGACGATGTTGGAGAAAAGCTGGTTCAGCGCCTTGGTTTCGGCGTGGTCCGGATCGGTGGCGGCTTTGCCGGAGAAGATGCCGCGCAGCATCCACCGCGGTCCGTCCACACCGACGATGCGGGTGACGACCTTGCGTCCGCCCTTGACCACGACCGGCAGTGTCAGTTCGGTGCCGAACACGCCGTCGGTCTCCTTGGCGTCTTTGTTGGCCTCAACCAGGTCGGCGCGCACGTCATCCCACAGTCCCATGGTCTTCGGCGCGGCGAAGGCTTCGATCTCCACGCTGGAGGATCCGTAGGTGATGGTGGTGCCGAGCACCTGCTGGGTGGCGCGGTTGGCCTTCACGCGCAGTTCGATGCCTTGGAGGAACGGCAGATAGTAGGCGCCCATGTCGAGGTATTCGTCATAGTCGGGCACGTTCTCGTCGTCGACGTCCCACGGACCGTGCTCATCGCCACGGCCGTCGTACTCATCGCCACGGCCGTCGTACTCATCGGACGGTTCCGGAAGGATGGTTTCCTGAATTCCACCGGCGGGCGCCTCGGCGGTTTCGGAGATGGCCTCATCGGCCTTGTCGTTCTCTTCGGCGGCGGCTTCAGCGGCTTCCTCGCTCTGACGCTTCTTCTTGCCGAATCCAAACAGTCCCATGATGTTCCTCATTTCATTACGGTTGCAACCGTGACTAGCCTAGCACCCATGCTTAATACGGGCTGGGAATCGGAGTGTGTCCTCCTGTTGCCCGGCATTGGCCGGATGACGGCCGCAAAAACTCACACGTCGTAGGTGATGCTCAGCGGCGCATGGTCCGACCATCGCAGGTCGTAGGTCGGAGCTTTGTCGATGACGAATCCGCGGGCCGTTTCGGCGAGTTCGGGTGTGGCGAACTGGTAGTCGATCCTCCAGCCGACGTTGTTGTCGAAGGCGCGGCCCCGCTGGCTCCACCAGGTGTACGGTCCTTGGATGTCTCCGCACAGGGAACGCATCACATCCACGAATTCCAACTCCCCCAGCCATTTGTCCACGTAGGCGCGTTCCTCGGGCAGGAAGCCGGCGTGCTTCTCGTTGGCTTTCGCGTTCTTGATGTCGAGCGGCGTGTGCGCGATGTTGAAATCGCCGCACAATACCGCCTGCTTGCCGCCGTGCGCCGCTTCATCGCGCAGTTGTCCCATACGTACCAGCATGGTGTCGAGGAAACGGTATTTCTGCTTCATTTTCTCCGGATCGTCGGTGTTGCCGGCGTGCACGTACACGCATACGACAGTGACGGTGTACCCTTGCGGGGTCTTCACATCCGCTTCGATCCAACGGCCGGAATCGACGTCCTCGGCAAGTCCCGGCAGTCCGTAGCGCTTGTCGATGACGGGCAGCGCGGAGAGCAGACCGACGCCGGCGCGTCCCTTGATACGGCAGATCTCGTTCATGCGATCAAGCCCGCTTTGGTCGGCGATGCGTCCGGCGGTCGCGTATTCGAAGCCGAATTCGTCGAAGATGGGGTCGATTTCGTTTTGCGGGGCGCGTACTTCCTGCATGCACCACACGTCCGGCGTGTTCTTCGCGGCCCATTGCTCGATGCCTTTGCGTTTCGCCGCGCGGATTCCATTCACATTCGATGTCGTGATTGTGATCGTCATAGCGCCTTAGCCTAGCCGGAATACAAGAAAACCTCCCTTGTGGGAAGGGAGGTTTTCCAGATGGCTGACGCGATCAGTCGAGTCCGAGCTGCAGCTTGCCGCCTGGGATGGCGTCCAGCAGGTCGCGGGTGTACTGCTTCTTCGGATGGTCGAAGACCTCGTCGGTGGTGGCATGCTCCACCAGCTTGCCGTGCTGCATCACCACGACCTCATCGGCGATCTGACGCACCACCGCCAGATCATGGGTGATGAACAGGTAGCTCAGTCCCTTTTCCGCCTGCAGGTCGTTGAGCAGGCGAAGCACCTGGTCCTGCACCAGCACGTCCAATGCGGAGACGGCCTCGTCGCAGACGATCACATCCGGATCGAGGGCCATGGCGCGCGCGATGGCGATGCGCTGCCTTTGGCCGCCGGAAAGCTCGTTCGGATAACGGCTCATCACCGATTCCGGCAATTCCACCATGTCGATGAGCTCGCGCACACGCTTGGCACGGCTCTTCTTGTCTCCGATGCCGTGGATGCGCAGCGGCTCCTCGATGGACCGGTAGATGGAGTACATGGGGTCGAGCGATCCGTACGGGTTCTGGAACACCGGCTGCACATGACGTCGGAAGTCAAGCAACTCCTTGCCCTTGAATCCGGAGATGTCTTTGCCGTCGTAGGTGACGGTGCCGGCGGTCGGCTCAAGCAGTTTCAGCACCATGTTGGCCACGGTGGATTTGCCGGAACCGGATTCGCCGACGATGGCCAATGTGGTGCCCTTCTTGATGGAGAAGCTCACATCGTCGACCGCCTTGAACATCTCCTTCTTGCGCGGCAGTTTAAATTCCTTGGTCAGGTGATCCACCGTGATGATGGCTTCGCCCTTCTTCAGGGAATCCTCGTTCACCGCGTGCTCCATGACCGCGGTGGCGTCGCCGCCATGTTCCTTGACGGAGATGATGCGCTGCGATGCCAAGGACGGCGCAGCGGCGACCAAACGCTTGGTGTACGGATGCTGCGGATGCTGCAGCACTTCCAGTGAAGGACCGGATTCCACGACCTGGCCCTTGTACATGACCACGATATGCTGGGCGCGTTCCGCGGCCAGACCGAGATCGTGGGTGATGAACAGCACCGCGGTTCCCAGGGAATCGGTCAGCATGTGCAGATGGTCGAGGATCTTCTTCTGCACGGTCACGTCAAGCGCGGAGGTCGGCTCGTCGGCGATGAGCAGTTCCGGACGGCAGGCCAGACCGATGGCGATCAGCGCACGCTGACGCATGCCGCCGGAGAATTCGTGCGGGAACTGGCGGGCACGGGTGGCGGCGTCAGGCAGACCGGCCTCGGACAGCAGACCGGCGATGCGGTCGCCCATGGTGGAGCCGACCACATACTTCTTGGCGATGTACCATGCGTCATCGTCCTTCACCCCGGCTTTGATCAGGCCATCGGCCACACGCCAGCGGGTTTCGGATCCCGGAACCCATTCCTCGGCGAACCGGGCCATGATCTTGTCAAGCTCGTCACCGCTCTTGCCGATCTTGACAAGAGCCTCCTTGGCCGCGGCGATCAGATCAGGCAGTTCCTTGGAACCAAGGAAGGTCTCATCGTCATTGCCCTTGAGCTCCACTTCGTCACCGGCCAGGGCCTTGGCGAATTCGGAACGCTTTTCGTGGTCGATGTCCATGTTGTTGGCCACCAACGCTTCCTTGACCTGGGTGCCGATGCGCCACACCGGGTTCAGGTTGCTCATCGGATCCTGCGGGACAAGACCCATCTTGCTACCACGGAGCTTGTCGAAATCCTTCTGCTTGAAGCCGGAGATCTCCTGGCCATCAAGCTTGATGGAGCCGCCGACCACATGGCCGGTTCCCGGAAGCAGGCCAAGCACGGCCATGGCGGAAGTGGATTTGCCGGAACCGGATTCGCCGACGATGGCCACCCACTGGCCGGGATACACGCTGAAGGACGAGTTGCGCACGGCATGCACGGCCTTGCCTTCATCGGTGGTGAAGTCGACCTGGAGGTTCTTGACCTCCAACAGCGGCCCGTGGGCGCGCTGCATGGCCTCGAGGTTGTTCTCGGTATTCATTTCAGTCATCGAATATCCCTTCACTTACACTCAGGCCGTACGGCTCTTCGGATCGAGCGCGTCCTTGACGGCGTCGCCCATCATGATGAATGCCAGCACGGTGATGGCCAGCGCGGCGGACGGGTAGAACAGCACCATCGGGTCAGTACGCAGGATGGACTGCGCGTTGGAGATGTCTCCGCCCCAGCTGACCGTGGTGGTGGGCAGACCGACGCCCAGGAAGCTCAGCGTGGCCTCGAGCACGATGTAGGTGGCCAGCGAGGTGGTGCCGACCACGATGATCGGAGCCAGCGAATTCGGCAGGATGTGGCGGAACAGGTTGCGGATCGGGGTGGATCCCAGAGCGGTGGACGCCGTGTTGAATTCAAGGTTCTTGGCTTCCATCACAGCACCTCGCGCGATTCGTGCCACGGAGGTCCAGCCGAACAGCGTCATCACCAGAATGATCTTCCAGATGGAGCTGCTCGTTTTGAACATCTGGAGCACCACGATGGCGCCAAGCAGAATCGGCAGCGCGAGGAAGATATCGGTCAGTCGGCTCAGCACGGCGTCGACCCATCCTCCGAAGAAGCCGGCGATTGCGCCGATCAGCGTTCCGAGCAGCACCACCAGCAGTGTGGCGAACACGCCGACGCTCAGCGAGGTGCGGGTGCCGTAGACCACACGGGAGTATACGTCGCAACCTTGCAGGTCGAAGCCGAACGGATGGCCTGAGGAAGCCGGCTCAAGGGAATTGTCGAGCGTGCAGTAGTTCGGGTTCTGCTTGGTCAACACGCTCGGGAACAGCGCCACGAACACGATGAAGATGATCAGCAGTCCGGAGATGATGAACAGCGGGTTCTTACGCAGGGTTCGCCATGCGTCGGCCCACATGTTCGAAGCCGGTGCGGATTCGTCCATCGAGTCGACGGCCTTCAGGGGCGTCTCATCGAGCGGTGCCACATAGCGTTCCTGTCCCGGAAGCACGGTGGAAGGATTGGTCTCATTCATTTCGGTCATTTCTTGTTCCCTCCCTCGACTCACGCGTAACGGATTCGCGGATCAAGCGCGGCGTACAGCATGTCGACCAGCAGATTGCAAACCACGAAGATCAGCATGAGCAGCGTCACGATGGACACCACCAGGTTGCCTTCTCCCTTGAGGATGCTCTGATAGGTCAGGTAGCCGATGCCATGCACGTTGAAGATGGTTTCGGAGATCATCGCGCCGCCCATCAGTGCGCCAAGATCCTGGCCCAGATAGGTGACGACGGGGATCATGGAGTTGCGCAGCACGTGGCGCAGCATGACGGATTTGTTGTCCATGCCCTTGGCGCGCGCGGTGCGCACATAGTCGAGGGCGATGTTGGACGAAATCTCCGTACGGCTCAGACGGATGATGTACGCCATCGATACAGAGCCAAGCACCATGGCCGGCATCAGCAGATCAAGGAATCCTGGATTCGCTCCGGCGGTGACCGGCAGCAGATGCCACTTCACACCGAGGAAGTACTGGCAGAGGAAGCCGGTGACGAAGGTCGGCACGGAGATGAGCAGCAGGGAGAAGATCAGGATGACGGTATCGCACCACTTGCCCTTCTTCAGGCCGGAGATCACACCGAAGATCACGCCGAAAACCGCTTCGAACACGAAGGCCATCAGGGCGAGCTTGATGGTCACGGGGAAGGCGCGGCCGATCACGTCGATGACAAGCTGTCCGGAGAAGGTCTTGCCGAAGTCGAGGGTCAGCGCGTTCTTCAGGAACAGCAGATACTGGACGATGAACGGCTTGTCCAGATTGTATTCGGCACGGATCTGGGCCGCGACCGCTTCGTTGACCGGCTTGTCGCCGAACATCGCCTTGACCGGGTCGCCCGGCAACGCGAACACCAGGGCATACACCAGAAGCGTCGTGCCGAGAACCACAGGGATCATCTGCAGAATGCGTCGCAGAAGATACTTGCCCATTGGTTTCTCCTTTTGATTACTCACTCGTTCGCCAGCCGTTTGCGGCTTCGTCCCCTACGCTCACGCGTATAGGACATGAGGCCCGGGGCGGCCGGCGCTTGCCCCGTTACGTATCAGTGATACTGCACCACAGTGCTTTATATTGCAGTTTCATGAAAGACAGCTGAAAATATACCCCACGCGCGGACATCTTCTGTTGATGTCGCATGTCCAGCCGTCATGGACCTCCGATGGAAGCCCCGTTTATTACGCGGAAAGGAAGGAACGGATATTCGAATCCGTTCCTTCCTTCATGTCGATCCTACGAAATCAAAATCAGAGAACGGCTCACTTGCCGGACTTGGTCATGTTCTCGTAGACCGGCAGGTTCTGCCAGTTCATCTCGAAGCCGGAGACACCGGTCGAGGCCACACCATAGGCATTGGCGTAGTACAGCGGAACGGCCGGCAGGTCGTTGAGCAGCACTTCCTGTGCCTGCTGGTACAGCTTGTTGGCGTCTGCGACGGACTTGGAGGCAGCGGCCTTGTCGCACAGCGCATCGAACTCCGGGTTCTTGTAGTCGCCATCGTTGGAGCCGTTGCCATCGGCAGCGGCGGAGGCGAAGTTCTGCACCAGGTAGTTTTCGGCGGACGGGTAATCCGGCTGCCAGCCGCTACGGAACGCGCCGTTCACCTTGCGGTCGGACACGGCGGTGCGGAAATCGTTGAAGGTCGGGTACGGGTTGGTGGCGGCCACGCCGGCGCCCAGCACGTTGTTGATGGAGTTGACCACGGCGGTGTAGATGACTTCGTGTCCACCATCGGCGTTGTAGGCGAAGGTGAACTTGTCATCGGAGGTCCACGGGCTGATGGCGTTGGCCTTCGCCCACAGTTCCTTGGCCTTCTTCTCGTTGTACTTCAGGTTGCCGGAGCCCTTGAGGGAATCGGAGTAGCCCGGGGTCAGCGGGGAGGTGAAGTCGGCGGCCGGGGTGCCGGTGCCGTTGAGCACCTTCTTGCAGATGTTCTCGCGGTTGATGGCCATGGAGACGGCCTGGCGACGCAGGGTGCCTTCCTCGGTGTCGGTTTCGAAGTGCTTCAGCTTGGCCGGGATGGTGAACTGCTGGATGACGGAGCCGGCCTTGTTGTAGGCCTGTACGGTGGAGTCCTTCTGGAAGGTCTTGGTGGCGGAGGCCGGGACGGACTCCATCACGTCGAGGGAACCGGACTGGATGTCGGCGTAGGCGGCCTCATCCTTGGTGTAGACCTTGAAGGTCACGCCGTCGTTCTTGGCGACGCGGTTGCCCTTGTAGTCGGGGTTCTTCACCAGCACGATCTGGTTGTCGTGGTCCCAGGACTGGAACTTGTACGGGCCGTTGCCGACCGGCTTCTCGCCGAAGGCCTTCGGATCCTTGAAGAAGGATTCCGGCAGCGGAGCGAATGCGGTGTAGCCGACCTTGATGGCGAACACGGAGTCGGAACGGTTCAGGTCGACGGTGAATTCATGGTCGTTGACGACCTTCAGGCCCTCGAGCTGTTCGTCGCCCTTGAGCTTGTCTCCATCCTGGAGCTTGTCGTAGCCCTTGATGGTGGAGAAGAAGGAGGAGCCGAGCTGGGCGTTCTTGGCGTTGGCCGTGTAGCTCCATGCCTTGGTGAAGGATTCGGCGGTCACCGGGGTGCCGTCGGTGAACTTCCAACCATCCTTAAGCTTGATGGTGTACTGGGTGGCGTCATCGTTGGACTTGATGGACTCCGCCACTTCGTTGGAGGCGTTGCCCTTGGCGTCGAAGGAAATCAGACGTGCGAACAGCAGGTCGAGCGGCTTGCCGCCGCCGGTCTCGTTGCAGTCGCCCGGGATGAGCGGGTTCTGCGGTTCGGAATTGTATGCGGTGATGACGTTGGAACCCTTATCAGCGGTGGAGTCACCGTTGGAAGAGCCGCAACCGCTGAGCAGCATGCCGAATGCGCATGCGGCCGCAGCGAAAGCCAGAGCTTTCTTCTTCATGGAATTCATATTCTCCTTATCCATTATTTCCAGAGCCGTAAGACACTGTTCAAAAAGAAGGCGGGCGTCAATACCGTGGCATCAACGTCCGTCTTCGTTCTGATGGTGGGTTCATTATCACTCGATTGAGGGACAACCACTCCATATCCGAGGGAGGCCCATGCAAAATAATCAAATCAAAACTCATCATCTGATAAAACAATCCGTTTTTCCCGCTTATCGCCGGAACAACTTATCCGCATCGTGCGTATGGACGGACGCGGACATATCCGTTCGCTGTCAGCGTACTTTGCCAATCCGCGTCACGCCCGTGGAAACGCCTGTCCGTATCGCGCCTTCAACTGTTCGATGGACACGTGTGTGTAACGCTGCGTGGTCTTCAGCGAGGAATGCCCCAGCATCTCCTGCACCTCACGCAGGTCCGCTCCCCCGTCGAGCATATGGGTCGCCGCACTGTGGCGCAACGCATGCGGACTGATGTCAGGCACGCCGGCCTCCCGTGCCCGGTCGTGCACCACCTTGCGCACCATACGTTGACCGATCCGCCCGCCCTGCGATCCCAAAAAGAACGCGTCGTCCGACATGTCACCGCATAGTACGGGACGGCCATGTTCCAGCCAATCGCGCAAGGCCTTGTCGGCTGGTGCGCCGAATGGCATGACACGCTGCTTGTCGCCTTTGCCGGTCACTTTCACCGTGCGGTTGCCGAATGTCACGTCGGCCACGTCGAGTCCGACCAGTTCCGCCACACGCATGCCGGTGGCATAGAGCAGTTCCAGCATGGCCGCGTCACGCAGCGCGATCGCCTGTTTTTTCATATTCGGTTCCTGCGATCGCGCCTCCATGCCGTCCTCATCAACGCGGTCCATCAGCTGCTGCGCTTGCGTTTCGTTCAATACCGCCGGCAGCGTATCGGGGATTTTCGGCGTCTGCAACGAAGCCGCCGGGTTGGCGGACGCCATGTCATGGTCGTACGCCCATGCGAAGAATCCACGCACGGCGACGGTTTTGCGCGCCATGCTGCTGCGTGCGTGATTTTTGGACGATTTGGCCATCCACAGGCGCAAATCCTCGATGGTCACCTCATTCAGATCCACGCAACCCTGTTTCCGCAACGCCACCAAGCATTCCTCGACATCGCTGCGGTACGCCCTACGGGTGTTTGCGCTCAACCCTCGGTTGGCTTTCAGATAGGCGTCGAATCCGTCCAACGCATCATCGAAACACATGCAAACCACCTTCCGCTTCGTCTGAAATGAACAGACACCACGCAGACACCGTATAAATGCCATTCCGCAGCGCGATCGAATGTCATCTCACGCGATGGCACGATTCCATTATGTCCCCATACCGATAGACTGATGACGATTAGGCATCCTACGAACAGGCGGTATTATGACTCGTCATTCCATTCATGACGTACAGCATCCGACAGCCGAAAACCCCGATGATGGGATTGTGGCCAGCGCCATCGACCTGACCAAGGTCTACGGCTCAAAAGACAACGAAGTGATGGCGTTGGATCATGTGAATGTGGAATTCAAGCGCGGTGAAATGACCGCCATCATGGGCCCTTCCGGTTCCGGCAAGTCCACGCTCATGCATTGCATGGCCGGACTCGACGCCCCTTCGTCCGGCAAGGTGATGGTGGAGGGCCTCGAGGTCTCCTCCATGAACCAGAAGCAGCTGACGGATCTGCGCCGCGAACAGATCGGGTTCATTTTCCAGTCGTTCAATCTGGTGCCGACGCTGTCCGCCGAGGAGAACATCCTGCTGCCGTTGCAGATAGCGAAACGTCCGATCGACCGCGACTGGTTCAACCAAGTGGTCAAGGTGGTCGGTCTGGAGAAGCGGCTCACGCACCGTCCAAGCCAGCTGTCCGGCGGCCAGCAGCAGCGCGTGGCCTGCGCCCGCGCCATCATGGCACGACCGTCCGTGATCTTCGCCGACGAGCCGACCGGCAACCTCGACTCGCGTTCCAGCCGTGAAGTGCTTGGCTTCCTGCGCGATTCGGTACGCGACTACGGCCAGTCGATCGTCATGGTCACCCACGATCCGCGTGCGGCCTCCTTCGCGGACCGTGTGCTGGTGCTCGCCGACGGCAACATCACCCGCGACATGCAGCATCCGACGTACAACGAGATTCTTGAGGTGTTCGCCGGCGACGACGACATCGACGATGTTTCCAAGTACGCCGCCTCCACCGCCGTTCCGACCGTGACGGAGGACTCGCAGGCATGATTCGCATAGGATTGCGCGACGCGCGCAGCCATTTCGGCCGTTTCATCATGTCGATCGTGGCCATCGCGCTCGGCGTGAGTTTCGTGGTCGGCTCGTTCTGTTTCCGCGAAATGCTCAACAACCAGGTTTCACAGATGATGTCCACCAATGCGGACCATGACGTGTACGTGCGCGGTTCGCAGGAGAAGAAAAAAGATTCGTCGGCGATGTCGATGGAATCGACGAAAAGCTACAACGATGTCGACGTCGATCTGGCGGGTACGATAGCCAAGGTCGACGGTGTTTCCTCGGCACGCGTCGTGCACATGCTGTCCGGCGTGGTGCTGCTCGACAAGCATGGCGATGCGGTGACCACCATGGGGTCTCCGACGCTCGCCATAGGCATGGGCAAGTCGTCGCCGTGGCGGTCCGCCAAGTTCACGACCGGCACGTGGCCGAAGAACGGCGATGAGATCGCCCTTCATTCCTTCGCCGCCGAACAGTCGGGTCTGAAGGTCGGCGATAAGACGAAAATCGTCTATCCGGACGGCGCTCATAAGGTGACCGTCAGCGGCATCTTCACCACCGATGCCAGCCAGGCAGGCGCCATCATCATCGCCATCGATCCCGCGACGGCCAAGGAACAGGCGAACAAGCAATCGGACGATCCGGACAAGACTGCGTTGATCAGCGTCTACGGCAATAAGACCACGCCGCTTGACGACAACGCGCAGCAGCAGCTGGCGGACCGTATCAACAAGGCGCTGCCGAGATCGGCGAAGGCGCATGCCATCACCGGTGATGAATACCGTGACGAATCAACCAAATCCACGCAGGACGCGCTCGGCTTCATCCAACCGCTTATTCTGATTTTCGCGGTGATCGCATTGTTTGTCGGCTCGTTCATCATCGCCAACACGTTCTCCATGATCGTGCGCGAGTCGATGCGCGGCTATGCGCTGCTGCGTTCCATCGGCGCTTCTCCCCTGCAAGTGTTCTCCACGGTGATCGTGCAAGCTCTGTTGCTGGGCCTGGTAGGTTCGCTCGCAGGCATCGGGCTCGGCTGGGGCATGGTCAAACTCATCGCATCCGGTTTGGCGAATATGGGTATGCCATTGACCGGCGCCACCAATCCGACCGTTTCCGACATGCTCGTCGGCCTTGTGGTCGGCATTGTGGTGACGTTGATCGGTGCGGCCCTGCCGGCGCGAAATGCGGCGCTTGCCCCGCCGATTCAGGCGATGAACGAAACCGTCAATCCGGAAAAGCCCGTCCTCGCACGTGGCATCCTCGGCACCGTCATGGTGCTGTTGGGCTTCCTGAGCTGGGGTTTCACCTACGCTTTGGCCGCCGCGGATGGTGACGGCGGTCCGACGCCGTGGAAGGCGCTCAACAGTATCGCTGTCGGCTGGCCGCTCGGTATTGGCGCGGCGCTGGCCGTGATCGGCGTGATTGTGGCAGGACCGGCATACGTGTCCACCGCGGGCGCGGTGCTCGGCTGGCTGCCATCGAAGGCCTTCACCGTGACTGGGCGTCTCGCGCAACGTAACATTTCTCGTTCGAAACGTCGCACGTCCAACACCGCAGCCGCCCTGTTCGTGGGAGTGGCGATTGTCAGCTGTCTGGGCGTGGTGGCCACGTCGGCGAAGGCTTCGGTCAATTCGCTGGTGGATACCGGGCTCAAAGCCGATTTCGCCGTATCTTCGGCTTCGGCCGGGCAGATTCCCGACCAGGCCATCAAAGACATCAAAAAGGTCGATGGCGTGAATCATGTGGTGTCGAACCGTGTGGTGCTTGGTGTGAAATATGACGGCAAAGCCATCAACGGGTTCACGTTCGCCACACAGCCGGAGCTGTTCACCAAGATCTTCGCCGCCGAAACCACCGAAGGTGATGCCGCTGCCGCGTTGAAGGATGGCAAGCTGCTCGTCGGCAAGACCATTGCCGACGATCGTGGATGGCATGTGGGTCAGAAGGTCAAGGCCACGGCCGAGAACATCGTGGTAGACAAGGAGGCCACAGCCAAGGCGCAGGCCGATTACCAGGCCAAGGTGCAGGCGCATGTGCAGGAATTGCAGTCGCAGGCCCAGCAATTGGCCGCATCCGGCGACTCGGCAGGAGCGCAGGCCAAGGCTTCGGAAATCGAACAGTACACGAACGACGCCAAGAACGTCGATCCGAAAACGCTGGTCAAGACGAAGAAGGTCACCACCGGAAAGACGCTGACCATCGGCGCGATTGTGTCGAATTCCGTATACCGCGATTTCGCGATCGTCAACGACGATTTGGCCGAGCAGATCGGCAACAAGCAGACCATGTTCGTCATGCAGGCGTTCGTCACGGACAAGCGGGGCGCCGACACGGCCCAAGTCAAGAAGGCTCTGAAGAAAACAATCAAGAAATACTACACAATCGTCGTGTTCGATCGTGACGAGTACAAGTCCACGATGAGTTCGATGATCGATCAGATGCTCATGGTCCTGTACGCGTTGCTGGCTTTGTCCATCATCATCGCCATTTTCGGCATCGTGAACACGCTGGCGTTGAGCGTGTCGGAACGCACCAAGGAGATTGGTCTGCTCCGTGCCATCGGCACGTCACGTGGCCAGGTGCGTGGTATGCTTGGCATCGAAGCGGCGATCATCTCCGTGTTCGGCACGGTGTTGGGTTTGGTCGTCGGCGTCGCCGCGGGAGTGGTGATTCGTGCGGTCTACGCGTCCGAAGGTTTGGAGACGCTGGCGATTCCGTGGTTGCAGCTGCTCGTGTTCCTGCTGCTGTCGATTGTGGTCGGTCTGGTGTCCAGCATCTCCCCCGCCTCCCGCGCGTTGAAGCAGCCGGTCCTTGACGCCGTGGCGAGCGAGTGAGACAGTTGGAGCGGAACATCGAAAGGAGGCAGCAATGCCTATTCCCAATGAGATTCCAGTAGGAGCGCGCATCGTGGTGCGCACCTTGGAAGGCGTCGATCCCACCGATCATCGTATGAAGTTCCGCGATTACGTAGGCCACGTGCGTTCGTGGGACGGTCAGAAACTGGAGATGACGCGCGATGCGGCGGCGAACGGCTCACGTCCCGAGCAGCGTGTCACGATTCCCGCCGACGAAATCGTGACGATCAAGCCGGTGCCGGAACGTTCCATGACTCGGCCACGTCCGTAGTCGCATGCCTCCCCCTACCGCGCGCAAAGACAAGAGCGTCGCAATCGCACTGATTTTTCTGCGATTGCGGCGCTTTTGCATAGCGATGGCGTCAGTCGTCAGACCACGGAACGCGCCTGCGCGATCGCGGTACGCTCGCCGTCGAATCGCACGATATGCTCGCCTCTGCGGGCGGATTCCAGCAGCGTGCGCTGCCAATCGTTTTCGGGAATCGACAGTTCGACCGTCGCGCAATGTTCGGCGTACTCCGGCTGCCTGCTGGCGGCCTTGTAGTCGCGGAACGGTTGGCCTTGGGCGAAGAAACGGTCCATTTGCTTCACGTCGCCTTCCGTGGGGCGCACGCCGGTATCGGCCATGTCATGCAGCACGTTGGCCACCAACGTCAATCGGTTGGCCATGTTGCGTAGCAGGGTCTCCACGTTGGCCGCGTCCTCCTCCACCATGGCACGTGTGCGGTTCGGATCGGTCAGCGCCACGCGCGTCATGTCACGCCAGGACCCGGCTGCGAGCGCGGCCGCGATGTTGCGGTTCGGGTTGGCCACCAGCTCGTTGATCATGGCGGTGGCGATGACGTGAGGCATATGTGAGATGAGCGCGGCGCAACGGTCATGGGTGGCGTCGTCAAGTACGATGAGCCGGTTGCCACAACGGTTCACGATCATGTCGGCCACGGCGCGGAACCGGCGGTATTCGGTGTGTTCGTCGACGGTGATGGCCCAGAGCGCGTCGTCATAGAGTGTCGGGTCGGATGCCTCCCAGCCGGACAGTTCGTTTCCGGCCATCGGGTGTGCTCCGACGTAGCAGCCGTCAAGACCAATGGCTTTGACTTGGTCGCGGACCATGCCTTTGACGCTGCCCACGTCGGTGAGCGTGGTTGTTTCCGTGTCGATCAATGGTTTCAATGCGCCGAGGATTTCGGGCATGGCCTTGAGCGGGTTGCACAGTACGAGCACGTTCGGTTTGGTTTCGGCGAGTGCCGCCAAGGTGGGTTTGCAGATGATGCCGTCGGCTTCGGCGGTGGCGTAGGGGCGGTCGTTGTGGTTCCATGCGGTCACTTCGCAGCCGGCGTTGACGAGTCGGCGTGCCAGTGATCCTCCGATGAGGCCGAGTCCTACGATTGCGATGCGTGGCTTCACCACATCAGCTCCCTTCTGACGGTTTCGTCGTTCTGCCAATCGTCCGGCAGGTGGCTGTCGTCGAGTCGTACGCCGCCTTGCGGCAGCATCCATGAGGTGACGGGCGGGTTGGGGCGTTCCCTGCGCGGGTAGACGGCGAGTGTTTTGGCCCAGTCGCCATGTTCTGCGATTTCCACGAGCGCGTCGCGGAAACGTTCCTCCCAAGGGGCAGCGTCGAGGGTGACGATGAAGCTGTATGTGCCGGTGCGTCCTTTGATGGGCCGTGAGATGAAGCTGGTCATGTTCAGTCCCGCGTCACGGAACACGTCGAGCAGGTTGGCGAGCACGCCTGGGCCGGTGACGAGCGGGATGAGCGTCAATACCGATTCGTATTCGACGTTAGCTTCGGCGCGTGGTTTGGCGAGCAGCCGTGCGACTTCGGCGCGTGGCGCGAGCACGAGGAAGTCGGTGGCGGCTCCTTGGTAATCCTGGATGGCGGTGCCGATGCGGGTGATGTCGTACAGTTCGCCGCAGATGGCGGGACCGAAGGCGATTTCACCTGGGATAAGGTCCCGGCAGGCCGCCGCGTTGGATGTGGCCGGCTGTGTGGAGAGCCGATGTTCGGCGATGAATCGTTTGCATTGCGCGAGACCGTGCGGATGGGCGGTGGCGATGCGCGCTTCGGCTGAATCGGCTCCTTGCGCCACGTATGCGTCGAATTCGACGTTCACACCGACGCGTGCGAATCCGACAAGGTCCTTCGCGTCGATCAGGGCGTCGAGGTTGGGGACCACGTACCCTTCGACGTTGTTCTCCCAGGCCACGATTCCCCAGCCGTCGCCGTGCTGTGCGGCGTCAAGAATCTGCGGCACATCGTCCATGGGCATCAGGTCGAAGCCTTGCGGTTCGAGCCGTGCCAACTCTTGGGCGGCATTGACGGCCGCCTGATGGGTGAAGGTGCCTTGTGGCCCCAGATAGAACAGCTTGCGTGCGCTCATTGCCGCCTGTGCCTCCTTGTTGCGGGTCATCCTAAGCACCTTAGCGCATTCGCGAGGCTGTGGAGGGGTCTAGTCCACCGGTTGGGCGGTGTCATGGTCCGGTTCAGACGATTCGTTCTGGTCATATTCCGTGGAGTCATCCTCAGTGCGCGGCGGCATCGTGAACCAGCTTTTGGGCAGCGCCAGCATGATCAATGGAATCAGCACCACGCCGTATAGCCAGAAATAGCCGGCGTTGTTGCTGAAATACGGCAACGTCGCCGTCTCGCCGAATCCGACGGGAATCATGGCGTCCCCGCCCGGACCGTAACCGGCCATGACGGTCCAGACCACCAGTGACGAACTGATCAGATGCAATGCGAGGCCCGATACGCCATCACGTGAACGCGCCGACCATGTCGAGATGATGACCAGAGCATATGCGATCACAAGACCGTAGGGAATATTCGCCGACGCGCCCATGCGGTGCGCCATCGTGCCGATCACGCCGACGACGGCACCGGCGAGCAGGTCAACCAAAAACCGCGCCCATACCGGTAGACGATGCGACCACGGCAGCAGCCTGCGGTCGATGCCGTCCTGTGATTGCGATTGCGGTTCCGGCTGTGTTTCCTGCGTGCGTTGCGTCATGTCTTCCACTATGCCCTACGTTCCTTACAAAACAGCAAGAAAGGCAAGAGATACGCGGAAAACCGCCGACATCTCTTGCCTTTCTTAAGCGTTTAGCGCACTAGCGGAACACACTACCGTGCCCGCGAAGCGCCAAAACAATGCGAAGAATCACTTGTTATTCTGAGCGTTGTTCTGGCGACGCTGCTTGGCGCGCCACTTGTACCAATCCTCACGGCTCAGAATGATCTTGCGCACGCGGATGGATTCCGGGGTGACTTCCACGCACTCGTCCTCGTTGGCAAAGTCCAGGGACTCTTCGAGGCTCATCTTGATCGGCGGGGTCAGGGTTTCCAGCACGTCTGCGGTGGCGGAACGCATGTTGGTCATGTGCTTGGCCAGCGTGATGTTCACATCCAGCTCGTCCGGCTTGTTGTTGATGCCGACGACCTGGCCCTCGTACACCGGGGACTGCGGCTCGACGAAGAAGTTGCCACGTGCCTGCAGACGCTGCATGGCGTACGGAGTGGCGATGCCCTGACGGTCGCAGACCATGGAGCCGTTCTGGCGGGTCACGATCTGGCCGGCCCACGGAGCGTAGCCAGCGGAGATGGAGGAGGCGATGCCGGTGCCGCGGGTGGCGGACAGCAACGCGGTGCGGAAACCGATCAGACCACGGGAGGGCACGGTGAACTGCAGACGGACCCAGCCGGTGCCGTGGTTGGTCATGTTGTCCATGCGGCCCTTGCGGTCGGCGAGCAGCTGGGTGACGGCGCCCATGTACTCTTCCGGCACGTCGATGGTGGTGTTTTCCATCGGCTCGTTGACCACGCCGTCGATGGTCTTGGTGACCACCTGCGGACGGCCGACGGTCAGCTCGAAGCCTTCACGGCGCATCTGCTCGGCAAGCACGGCCAGTGCGAGTTCGCCACGGCCCTGCACTTCCCAAGCGTCCGGACGGTCAGTCGGCAGCACCTTGATGGACACGTTGCCGATGAGCTCGCGATCGAGGCGGTCCTTGATCATGCGGGCGGTGAGCTTGTGGTCCTTGCCTTCGGTGCCGGCAAGCGGGGAATCGTTGATGCCGAAGGTCATGGAGATGGCCGGGTCGTCAACGTGGATAAGCGGCAGCGGACGCGGATCGTCCGGGTCGACGATGGTCTCGCCGATCATGATGTCGTTCACGCCGGCGACGGCGACGATGTCGCCAGGGCCTGCGGATTCGACCGGGGTGCGCTCCAGGCCCTGCGTACGCAGCAGCTCGGACACGCGGAAGTTCTCGATGGAGCCGTCCACACGGGACAGACCGTAGGTCTTGCCCTTCTCAAGGGTGCCGTTGTAGATGCGGACCAGACCGAGTCGGCCGAGGAAGTCGGAGGAGTCGATGTTGGCGACGTGGGCCTGCAGCGGCGCGCCTTCCTCGTATTCCGGAGCCGGAATGTTCTTGATGATGGCCTCGAACAGCGGCTCGAGGTTGTCGTTGTCCGGCAGGCCGCCGTTTTCCGGCTGGTTTTCGGAAGCGTAACCGGCCTTGGCGGCGCAGTAGATGACCGGAAGGTCGAAGAGGGAATCCTCATCGAGGTCGATGCCTTCCTCGATGACGTCCTGGGCCAGGCCGAGCAGCAGGTCGGAGGATTCGCCGACGACTTCGGAGATTCGGGCGTCCGGGCGGTCGGTCTTGTTCACGCACAGGATGACCGGAAGCTTGGCTTCGAGGGCCTTGCGCAGCACGAAACGGGTCTGCGGCAGCGGGCCTTCGGAAGCGTCGACGAGCAGCACGACGCCATCGACCATGGAGATGCCACGTTCCACTTCGCCACCGAAATCGGCGTGGCCAGGGGTGTCGATGATGTTGAGGGTGATGCCTTCCGGATGGCCGTACTTGGCGGCCAGCGGGCCGGTGTACTGCACCGCGGTGTTCTTGGCGAGGATGGTGATGCCCTTCTCGCGTTCCAGATCGTTGGAATCCATCACACGGTCCGGGACTTCCTCACGCTCGTTGAACACGTGGGACTGGGCCAGCATCGCGTTGACCAGGGTGGTCTTACCGTGATCGACGTGTGCCACAATCGCTACATTTCGGATATCGCCGCGAACCGCCATCGAAACCTCTCTTAGTGTTGCTGTTTTCTTACGTAAACGTTCGGTACGTACATGCTATCGGTACTTAAAAATCCGTACTTACACACAAACCGAGCCAATTCTAGCGAAGCATTACGACACATGAAAAACGGCGGACCTGTCAGATCATGCCGACAGGCCCGCCGTCAATCACGCGAAGAGGCGCGCGGACCTTAATCCTCAAGCTCCTTGCCAGTGCGTTCAGGCAGGCACAGGGCCGCCACGCAGGCGAGAATGAACGCCACGGCGAAAACGATGAACGCCACGGCCTTGTTGCCACCGGACAAGGTCAGGAACCATGGCATCAGCAGCGGCGCGATGATCGCGGCCACACGACCGCAAGCCGCGGCGGCACCGGAGGCGGCGCCGCGCAGACGTGTCGGATAGATTTCCGGAGTCACCGCGTACAACACGCCCCAAGCGCCAAGGTTGGACGCGGACAGCAGCATGCCGAAGCCCAGCACAGCGGCCACGGAACCGGCTTGGGAGAAGGCGAACGCTGCCACGGCGGACACGGCGAGGAACACGCTCAGGGTCTTCCTGCGGCCCCAGATCTCCACCAGCCATGCCGCGAGGAAGTAGCCGGGCAGCTGTGCGATGGCGATGGCGAGCGTGTAGCCGAACGACTTGGTCAGCGAGCCGAACTGGTCGGCCAGTAGAGACGGCATCCACGTGAACGCGCCGTAGTAGGAGAAGTTCACGAAGAACCATGTGGCCCAGATGGCTGCGGTGCGCGCAAGATACTTCTTGCCGAACAGCTCGCGGGTTTTGATCTTCGGCAGCGGCTCGCCCTTCGGGGATGCGACCGGTTCGACGCCTCCGGCCTGTTCGAAGTAGCGCACGGCCTGCTCGGCCTCATCCTCACGTCCCTTGGATTCGAGGAATCGCACGGACTCAGGGATATGAATGCGCGTCACGATGGCGTACAGCAGCGGCAATGCTCCGATGAGCAGCGCCCAGCGCCATCCCCAATCGCCGGTGTTCGGAATGACGAAATAGCCGATGCAGGCGGCGATGATCCAGCCGATTGCCCAGAAGGATTCCAGCAGCACCGTCATACGGCCGCGTTGTTTGGTCGGAGAGAATTCCGAGACCAATGTGGAGGCGACCGGCAGCTCGGCGCCCAGGCCGAGGCCGATGACCAGTCGAGCGATCAGCAGAGCCGCCAGCGACCATGACAACGCCATACCGCCATTGGCCAGACCGAAAATCACCAGCGTCGCGGAGAAGACCGTCTTGCGGCCAACGCGGTCGGCCACGAAGCCGCCAAGCGCGGCGCCGATCGCCATTCCAACGAAACCGATGGACAGCACCCAGCTTTTCTCGGTCGGCGTCAGATTGAAATGCGGATCGGCCGCGATGGCGGCCACGACGAACGACACCAGACCAACGTCCATCGCGTCGAACGCCCATCCAATACCCGAAGCCACCAACAGCTTCCTGTGCGCCTTGTTGAACGGCAGTCGGTCAAGACGCTCGTTGCGAGTCAGCGAGACCTCTCCCCCGACGGTTTGTTGCGATGCGGACATCAACACCCCTTTATCATTGTTTTCCTATTGTGTCGTGAGCTCGTTCAAGCCCGACGATGGCAGGCGATCACGCCGTCATCAATGCGGATAACGCGTCGTCATCCTGGAAAGCAATTCGAGTGTCGTCCGATTCGGATGCCGTTCCGGCTTCGGTCCACAAATCCGTTCCCGGCTTCCGGCTGTACCGGTAGACCGCCGCCGGCCTGTTACGGCCGATCCGCAGTTTCTCACCGGTGTCTTCCAACAGTCCGGAAGCGAGCATTTTACGGCGGAAATTCGCCAAATCGATACGCTGTCCGGCAATCGCCTCGTACACGTCATGCAGTTGGCTCAACGTGAATCGCTCGCCCACCAATCGAGTGGCGATGTCAGGCGATTCGATTTTGCCGCGAAGCCGGTTCATGGCGTATTCGACGATGGTGCGATGGTCGAACGCAAGTTCCGGAAGATGGTTGACGGGGAACCACTTGACGTTGTCCCCTCCGGCGAAGTCGATTCGTCCATCGGCCTCGCCCACCAGGGCCCAGTACACGATGGACACCATCGGCAGACCGCCATGCGAACGTGCCGGATCGCCGAACGTGTAAAGCTGCTCAAGATATTTCGGATGCAGCGACGTCGTCGATTCCAGTGCGGCATACGCCGACTGTTCCAATGAATGGTCGGCCCTCAGACCGCCTCCCGGCAACGCCCATTGCCCCAAAAAAGGCTGACGGACGCGTTTGACCAGCGGCATCCACAGGGTGGAGCCCATGCCGGACGAAGCGGCACCAGCGCCCACATCTGACTGCGGAACCGGTCCCAAAGCCAGAATCACCACGGATACGCCGACCTGCGGAGGCTGCTTGCGCCGTTCCGAGACATTGCCCATGATCAATTGATGGCCTCTTCCAATACTTCGAATTGCTTACAGGAAAGGAGTCTAACACTTATAGTCAACATGACTATAAGTGTGTCGAGTCGCTCATAAACACCAAGAGCCCCCAACGGGGCTCTTGCAAAGTTCAGGCCACGATGTCGTTGGCGATCAGCTCGCGGGCCACTTCACGGTATTCCTTCGCCGTCTTGTGGTTCGGCGCGTAGATGGTGATCGGCGCGGCCGCCACCGTGGAATCCGGCAGCTTGATGGAACGCGAAATCACGGAATGGAACACCTTGCCTTGGAACGCCTCGTAGATACGCTGCAACACCTCCTCGCAATGCAGGGTACGGGTGTACATGGTGACCAGCACGCCATACACTTCAAGGCTCGGATTGATGCGCGACTGCACCTTCTCGATGGATTGCATGAGCAGCGCCACGCCACGCAGCGCGAAGAATTCGGCAGCGACCGGAATGATCACACCGTCGGCCGCGGTCAACGCGTTCACCGTCAGCAGGCCCAACGATGGCTGGCAGTCGATGATGATCACGTCGTACTCGTCCTTGACCTGGCGCAGCACACCGGCAAGCACCTGCTCACGTCCCACTTCGGTGACCAGTTGCACTTCGGCGGCGGACAGATCGATGTTGGCCGGCATAATGTCGAGATTCTCGAAATCGGTGTGGTGAATCACGCTGTGCACGTCCATGCGCGGATTGAACAACGCCGTGTACACGGTGTCCTCCACCGCGTTGGCGTTGATGCCGAGACCCACCGTGGCGGCGCCTTGCGGATCGAAGTCGACGATCAGCACGCGCCTGCCGTATTGGCTTAGCGCGCCGCCGATATTGATGGAACTGGTGGTCTTGCCGACGCCACCCTTCTGGTTGCACATGGCGATGACCCTTGCCGGACCGTGCGTCTGCAGCGGCTCCGGTGCGGGAAACGTCTCATAATCACGTCCAAGCAAATCCGTAGGCATACCGTTTACCTTACCAACATCCTCGTGTCAAAAACTCCACTGTTTCCATGCTAGCCCATCATCGCCGTCAGAAACGGCAGCAACACATGCATCTCATGCTATCTTGCCCTTGGATGCGAGGTCAGATATGTCTCGATGAGGTTCTCCGGGCTTACATGCGTGTAGATCTGCGTGGTGGTGACGCTCGCGTGACCCAGCAGTTCCTGCACGGTGCGCACGTCGGCCCCGCCTTGGATCAGATGCGTGGCGAAGGAATGGCGCAATGTGTGCGGATGCAGGGGCTTGTCGATATGCGCGCGTTCCCCGGCCGCACGGATGATCTCCCACACCGATTGCCTTGACAGTCGTTTGCCGCGCTTGTTGAGGAACAACGCGCGTCGTTCGGTGGGCCCTTTCGCCTTCGACTCGAGCTGCGGCCGTCCGTTTTTGAGGTATCTTGCGATCGCCTCACATGCGTAACTGCCGACCGGCACCAGACGTTGTTTGGAGCCTTTGCCCATCAATCTCGCAACGTTCGATTCCAAGTCGACATCGTCAAGATTCGCGCCGCACGCTTCCGACACGCGGGCTCCGGTGGCGTACATGAATTCCAGCAACGCCTTGTCGCGCAGCATCGCGGGATCGTCGGGCATGTCCGCCATGCCTTCGGATTGAGGCCGATTCTGCGAGACGGGGATCGCGTCCAGCAAACTGGCCACCTCGTCCACAGTGAGCACGTCAGGCAGCGTCGTCGCGCCTTTGGGAGCCTTGACCTGTGCCGCAACGTCATTGGACACCACATGTTCGTTCAGTGCGAAGCGATGGAATGCATGGATGCTGGCCAGTCTTCGTGCCTTGCTGCGCGCGGATTCTCCGGAATCGTCAAGAAAGGCGATGTATCGTTCCACGTCCTGCGTGGTCACTGCATTAAGGTCTTGAATGCCTTGCGTCGCAAGCCAGCCGTTGTATTTGCGCAGGTCCGAGTCATATGCGCGCACCGTGGCTTTCGCAAGTCCTCGTTCCACGTCGATGTACGCGAGGAACTGATCAATCAAGCGTTCGATATCCGTCATCGTGGTCCTCCGTTTGCATCGTCATCATTTGTCGTGTCCGTTCCGTCACGCTCCCGTACGGAACGCGTTGCCCACATGGAGGATTCCAAGGACGTTCGTTCCAGGTGGAAGCCGTCATTGGATGGAAATCAACATTCCGGAAAGTCTATTCAAGTATCCGGTATGGGGAACGCGATACGCAAGAACCCCCGTCCGCTTGCCGGATCGGGGGTTCTGAAGTTCACAGGTGAACCGTCGGGGAAACTCAGGCTTCCTTCGGAGCGTTCACGTCAGCCGGAAGAGCAGCCTTGGCCTGCTCGACGATGGCCTTGAAAGCCTCCGGATCGGAGACGGCCAGCTCGGCGAGAGCGCGACGATCCAGCTCGATGCCGGCAAGGTGCAGGCCCTGGATGAAGCGGTTGTAGGTGATGCCTTCGGCGCGGACGGCAGCGTTGATGCGCTGAATCCACAGCTTGCGGAAGTCGCCCTTGCGAGCCTTGCGGTCGCGGAAGTTGTAGGTAAAGGAGTGCAGCAGCTGCTCCTTGGCCTTACGGTACAGGCGGGAGCGCTGGCCGCGGTAGCCGGAAGCCCTCTCGAGAACGACGCGACGCTTCTTGTGGGCGTTTACTGCGCGCTTGACACGTGCCATATTTGATTCCTCAGCTTTCTATTAAGTCTTTGTTTCTAAGCTCTCGCTATGCTCAGCGACCGAGCAGCTTCTTCATGTTCTTGCTCTGGGAAGTGGCCAGAACACCGTCGGCCTTCAGCTCACGGCGCTTACGAGCGGACTTGTGCTCGAGGTTGTGGCGCATTGCGGAGCCGGCGTGCATCAGCTTGCCGGAACCGGTCACGCGGACGCGCTTGGAAGCGGCGGAATTAGTTTTCATCTTCGGCATTGCTGCCCTCCTTGTTTGTTACTTCGTTTCGGAAGTCTTCGGTTTGTCGGATGCCACGGCTGCCTTGGCTGCGGCTGCGGCCGCTGCCTGGGCCTCCTGCTTGGCCGCCAGACGGGCGGCCTGGCGGGCCTGACGCTCGGCACGGGACTGATCGCCACGACGACGCTGCTCGGACTGGGTATGGACCTTCTTGCCCTTCGGCGCGAGCGTCATGATGATGTTGCGGCCTTCCTGCTTCGGAGCGAATTCGACGGTGCCGTATTCCTCCACTTCGCTGGCGAGTCGCTGCAACAGCTCGACGCCGCCGATCGGTCGGGACTGTTCACGACCGCGCAGCATGATGGTGACCTTGACCTTGTCTCCGCCGTTCAGGAAGCGCACAACATGGCCCTTCTTGACGTCGAAGTCATGGTCGTCGATCTTCAGACGGAAGCGAATTTCCTTGATTTCCGCGGTGCTCTGGTTGCGGCGCGCCTCACGAGCCTTGATCTTCTCGTTGTACTTGTACTTGCCGTAATCGATGAGCTTGGCGACCGGAGGCTTCGCGTTGGGCGCCACCTCGACGAGATCGAGGTTCGCTTCCTTTGCCAGGTTCAGTGCGACGGAAGTCGCGATGACTCCCACCTGCTCGCCGTTCGGGCCGATCAGACGCACCTGGGAGACGCGAATCTCGTCGTTAATGCGTGGTTCGTCGCTGATGATGACTCCAATCCTCATATTCCATGCAACGGAACATCCCTTGATTGGCAGTTTTCCAAAGTCTCGATTGTTCAAGGCATGCCAAAACGCATCACAACGCGCCGTAAACCCGTAAGAGCGGCTTACATATCTCACCGAGACGACCGGTGGAAGGCATCTGCCTGAACCCGAGGCCCTGAAAGGCTTCCAGGTGGGGATATCCCGCTTTCTTGATTTCTCAAGCCTTGTAGATAATACCACACCCCGGGACCAGCGCGTGTCGCACCGGTCCCGGGGTGTTCGTCACCATTCGGACGGCATCCGCCGTCAGGCGATGGCGATGACGTCCGGCTTCTCGCCGTCGTGCACGAAGTAGACGTCGTACCACGTCAGGAATGAGTACACGGTCCAGATCTTGCGGCGATCGTCGGTTTTGCCGGCATAGTTGTCGTCGATCATCTTCAGCAGCGCGTCCTGGTCGAAGAACTGGCTGACGTAATCGCGTTCGAACACGGAACGGACGTACTTGTAGAACTTCTCCTCACGCAGCCACTTCTTGATCGGCACCGGGAAGCCAAGCTTCTCACGGTCGTACCATTCCTTGGGCAGATGACGTCCCGCCGCCTGGCGGAACGCGTATTTCGTGTTCTCGTCGGTGATGAGGTACTTGGTAGGCACCTGCTCGGCCACGCCCATGAGCTCCTTGTCGAGCAGCGGCACACGCAATTCCAGCGAATGCGCCATGGTCATCTTGTCGGCCTTGAGCAGAATGTCACCCGGCATCCACTGATGCATGTCAAGGTACTGCTTCTTCTTCAGTTCGCTCAGACCCTTGCCTTCCACACGCGCATACGTCTTGTCGACGATGCTTTGCACGCTCGGCGCCTTGCGGTATTCAGGCTTGAGCAGCTGTTCGGACTGCGATTCCTCAAACACACGCGCCTGTCCGATGAAGCTTTCCTCGGCCGGCGCAAGATTGGCGTACAGATGCCATGCGCCCGGGAAGGTCTTGCCCTTGCAGAACCGGGCGATCGCCTTGCGCGCGCCGGCTGGCAGATGCGTGAGCCAGCGAGTCACCACCTTGATGGGCCTGAATTTGGTGTGCACGCCGTAGTCGATGTATCCGGCGAACAACTCGTCGGCGCCTTCGCCGCTCAGCACCACCTTCACGTCTTTGGCGGCCAATGCGGACAGGAAGTACAGCGGCACGCAGCTCGGATTGGAGTCCGGCTCGTCGAGATGCCATTGGATGCGCGGGAACGCGGCGAACGCCTCCTCGTCGGTCAACGACTCGGCGGTGTTGTTCAGTTTGAGCAGTTCCGCCAGTTCGCCGGCCTGCTGCGATTCGTTGTACGTGCCTTTGCCGAAACCGATCGAATACGTGTGCTGCGGACGCGCCACGGCGGCGACGTAGCTGGAGTCGACACCGCTCGACAGGAAGGAGCCGACCTCCACATCGGCGATCTGGTGCGCCTTGACGGAATCGCACACCGTCTGGTCGATCGAGTTCACCAGCTCGCCCAGCTTCTGCTTGCCTTCGCGGAAATCCTCGTCGTAATACCGGTGGATGTCCATCTTGCCATCCCGGTACGTGAAATAGTGCCCTTCCGGCAGCTTGTAGACGCCTTTGAAGAAGGTCTCACCGATCGCCGGATACTGGAAGGTCATATACGGCTTCAACGCCTCGGCGTTGAGCTCCTTGACGAAATCGGGGTGGCGCAACAGGCTCTTGATCTCCGACGCGTACATGAACGTGCCGTTCATCTTCGCATAGTAGAAGGGCTTGATGCCGAAATGGTCGCGCGCGCCGAACAGCTCCTGCTTGTTCTTGTCCCAGATCACGAAAGTGAACATGCCACGTACGCGCTGCAGCAAATCCACACCCCACTGCTCATAGCCGTGCAGCAGCACCTCGGTGTCGCTTTTGGTGGTGAAGGTGTGTCCGGCCGCGATCAATTCCTCACGCAGCGTCTGATAGTTGTAGATCTCGCCGTTGAAGGTGATGACCTTCGAGCCATCCTCGTTGTAGATGGGCTGCTGGCCGCCGCCGAGGTCGATGATGCTGAGCCTTCGATGGCCGAGCGCCGCGTGCTCGTCGATGTAATGGCCTTCGCTGTCCGGCCCGCGATGCGCGATCATGTCGGTCATACGTTGGAGGACCGGGCATTTCACGTCAATGGGCATATCGTTGACGAAACCAGCAATTCCGCACATTATCTGCAATCCCTTCAAAACAAACTCGGTGTCAGTGTACCAGCATCCGCATGTCGAAAAACCGCCGCCGCGCCTCCGAACCGATTCATGCGTGACAATCTCCACAGGTTTCAGACATTTTAGGTATGCCGCATAGCCATGAAAATGACGATTCTTTCCTTTCGCCCGTCACGGCTACACTACCGGGTATGGATTCCCACGATGCCCGCACCTGCGTGATCTTCGGCGCAGGCGATTATTACGATGAGACCCCTGCGATTCCGGATGACGCCTTCGTCGTCGCCGCGGACGGCGGCCTCGACCACGTCCGAGCCTTCGGCATCGACGCCGATTTCGTGGTCGGCGACTTCGATTCGATTACCGGCGGACGCCCCACGCAAAACGACCACACCATCGCATTGCCTTCGGAAAAGGACGATCCCGACCTGCTGTCGGCTTTGAAGATCGGCTGGCTGCGCGGCGCGCGCACGTTCCACATATACGGCGCGCTCGGCGGACGAATCGACCATACGATTTCCAATATTCAGCTTATGGCGCTACTGGCCGACCGTGGCGCGACCGGCTACCTGCACGGCGACGGATCGATCGTCACCGCGATCTGCGACGGCGCGCTCGATTTCCCGGCGGACGACGCCGTTGCGGGACGCATGGTCTCCGTGTTCTCCCACAGCGATATCTCGACCGGCGTAAGCGAAACGGGATTGAAATACGAGCTGCACCACGCCGACATGAGCAGCACGCGCGTCAACGGACTGAGCAACGAGTTCCTTGCCGGCAGGCCGTCCCGCATCACGGTGGAGCATGGCACGCTCATCGTCACGTTCCCCATCGAGGCTCCCCTGCCGCACGTGGCGCGATGGCATGGCTTCTCCGGAGATCTCGGTGCATTGGACACGGACGTGTCCTCCGCGCTGGTCGAGCCAAGCGGCCGTTGAACGCATGCGGGACATGCATGTGAGCGTTCACTGAAAATCGCACTGCATTTTGGAACACGCGCCTCGGAACGTTGCCCTAAGTACAGGTGACGCACTACAGTGGACGGTGTTGGTAAACAATGGCTTCAGTGTGCCTGGCACACGCGTGGCCTACCCTAAAGGGAGAATTACATGACAGTTAAGATTGGTATTAACGGCTTTGGTCGTATCGGTCGTCTGGCTTTCCGCCGTATCTTCGAGCTGCAGGCTCGTGGCGGCCAGGCCGGTGACATTGAGGTCGCTGCAATCAACGATCTGACCACCCCGTCCATGCTGGCCTACCTGCTGAAGTACGACAGCACCCACGGCACCTTCCGTCATGACGATGGCACCCCGGTCGAGGTCACCTCCACCGACGACTCCATCGTGGTCGACGGCAAGGAATACAAGGTCTACGCCGAGAAGGATGCCAACAACATCCCGTGGGTCAAGAACGACGGCGTTGAGTTCGTGCTCGAGTGCACCGGCTTCTACACCTCCGCTGAGAAGTCCCAGGCCCACATCAACGCTGGCGCCAAGAAGGTCCTGATCTCCGCTCCGGCCAAGGACGAGACCACCCCGACCATCGTGTTCGGCGTGAACCACGAGACCCTCAAGGCTTCCGACGTGATCGTGTCCGCCGGCTCCTGCACCACCAACTCCATGGCCGCCATGGTCAAGCTGCTGGACGAGAACTGGGGCATCAAGGCTGGCTTCATGACCACCATCCACGCCTACACCGGCACCCAGATGATCCTCGACGGCCCGCGCTTCCCGAAGGCTCGCAACAACCGCGCCGCCGCCATCAACACCATTCCTCATTCCACTGGCGCCGCCAAGGCCATCGGCAAGGTCGTTCCGTCCGTGAACGGCAAGCTGCAGGGCCACGCCCAGCGCATCCAGGTTCCGGATGGCTCCGTCACCGAGCTGACCACCGTCCTGAACAAGGAAGTCACCGCCGATGAGATCAACGCCGCCTTCAAGGCCGCCTTCTCCGACACCGACTTCTACGGCTACAACGAGGATGGCATCGTGTCCTCCGACATCATCGGCGACACCCACGGTGGCGTGTTCGATCCGACCCAGACCGATGTCAACACCGTTGACGGCCTGACCATGGCTCGCACCGTCTCCTGGTACGACAACGAGTACGGCTTCACCTGTAACATGGTGCGTACCCTGCTGTACTTCGCCGAGATCTCCGAGTGAATCGGCGCGGAGTGATCCGCACGGTTCGTCTCTGAACCTCAGACAAAGGGGCTTTCGCTTCGGCGGAAGCCCCTTTTCGTATCCGAAACGCCGCAACGGACACGTGGAAGGCTTATTATGGGCGGCATGGCAAAGAAAAAGCATGAGAAGGGCGCCGGTTCCACACCGGCCACCGTGCAGTTGGAAAAAGCCGGAGTTCCGTTCAAAACCTACGAATACGCGCATTCGAACGATCACATGGATGACGGTTATGGGGTTGAGGCCGCCACCAAGCTCGGTTTCGACGAGCATCAGGTGTTCAAGACGCTGATGGCGGACACCGGCTCCGAACGCGTGGTCGGCGTGGTGCCGGTCAGCGGACATATGGATCTGAAGGCGCTGGCCGCGGCAGTCGGCGCGAAGAAGGCGGCGATGGCCGATCCGAAGGTCGCCATGCGCGAATCCGGCTACGTGGTCGGCGGCATCTCCCCACTTGGCCAGCGCACACGCCACAAGACGGTGCTTGACGAAAGCGCGCTGCAATACGACGAAATCCTGCTGTCGGGCGGCAAACGCGGTTTCTCAGTCGGCGTCAATCCCAACGATCTGCTCAAGGTGCTCGACGCGGTAGCGGCGCCGATCGGCACTTGGTAAAAAACACGCCGATGCATCACACCAATACATAAGTGGGCGGTCGGAACAACACGATGTTCCGACCACCCACTTGCGTAAGCGAAAGGTTCGCGCTATTTGCGCAGTTCCGCGGGAAGCACGAAATGCATGTTCTCCTTGATGGTTTCGATGGTGCTCACATCCTGGTGGCCAAGTTCTTGCAACGCTGCGACCACGCCGGAAACCAGCTCGTCCGGCACGGAGGCACCCGAGGAAATACCCACGGATTCGACACCTTCAAACCATGCGGGGTCAAGTTCCGAAGCATCATCCACACGATGGGCGCGACCAGCGGCGCCAACAGCCGTTTTTGAGGCGTACCGCGCGTTAAGTCCCTCCTGAGCGACTTCCATCAACCGCACGGAATTCGAGGAATTCGCGGAGCCGACAATCACCACGCAATCGGCTTGCTCGGCAACGAGCTTGACCGCCGCCTGACGATTCGACGTGGCATAGCAGATATCGGAGTTCGGCGGCATTTCAAGCCATGGGAAACGCGCTTTGAGCGCGGTGATCGTGCCAGCGGTCTCATCGACGCTCAACGTGGTCTGCGTAAGCAGCACCAGTTTCGTGTCAGGTTGGAAATCCAACGAGTCGACGTCGGACGCATGCTCGATCAAATGCACATGTTCCGGCGATTCCTCCACCACGCCAACGGCCTCATCGTGGCCTTTATGCCCAATGTAGATGATCTCGTAACCTTCCTTGACGAAACGCAGCACCTCGCGATGCACTTTGCTTACCAGCGGGCAGGTGGCATCGACCACATGCATGCCGCGCGCCGCGGCCTCGGCTTTGACCGCCGGAGACACGCCGTGGGCGGAAAATACGATTGGGATGCCGGCTTCGGCGGCGGCATCGGGGATCTCAGCCAATTCCTGCACGAACACCGCGCCCTGCGCGGCCAAATCCTCGACGACATGCTTGTTGTGCACGATCTGGCGGCGCACATACACCGGCGGCAATCCGTCGGCACGTGGCGTATCGGCGGATTTGAGAATCGTCCGCACCGTCAGAATCGCCCTATCCACGCCGGCGCAGAATCCGCGCGGATCCGCCAGCACGATGCGTTTGCCCATGTCAAGCCGCCTTCCAATCGTATCCATCCATCACAACAGCAATCACCAATATTAAGGCACGGGCGCCGTCAATCGACATCGGCCGTCTTCATCCGCAGAATTTCCACACGACAAGCGCATCCACCACCACATCGTGAGCGGTAACATAGTAGCGGAAACACAGTCGACAACACTATGGAGTGATTTATGACCTGCACCAATCTGCCGCCACGCACCGGACAGCAATTTTCCATTTCGCATGGCGATTACCATGCCGTCGTCACCGAGTTGGGCGCGACGCTGCGCAAACTGACCTACCAGGGCGAGGACATCATCGTCTCCCCCGGTCCGGATGACATGGTGACCTGCTGCCACGGCCAGCTGCTCATCCCGTTCCCGAACCGCATCGAGAATGGCGAATACACCTTCGAAGGCAAGACCTACACGCTGCCGATCGACGAGCATGAGCGCCGCAACGCCATCCACGGCTACGGCAAGCGCGCGTTCTGGAAGCTTGTCTCCCTTAAAGAGGATGCCGTGACCCTCAGCTGGCGCGCCCCCAACATGGAGGGATATCCGTTCGACATCGTGGTGACCGCGACGTACAGCCTCGCCGACGATGGCCTGCATCTGAACATCAGCGCCTACAACAACGGCGATGCGGACGCACCGTGGGCCTTGGCCATCCACCCGTGGCTCGCCAACGGCTTCAACGGATACGGCGATGAGATCGACGCCCACAACGCCAAGTGCAGCCTGACCGTGCCGGGGCGCACGCATGTCACCGTCAACGAGAACCTCATTCCGACCGGCACCGAGCCGGTGGACGGCACCAAGTACGACCTGCGTAAGGACACGCTGCTCACCGAGCAGCCGTTCGACGACGCTTGGACGGATCTGGAGCATGCCGAAGACGGCACCGTCACCGCGGTGTTCACCCGTCCGGACGGCAAGAAGGTGCGTGTGGGCGGCGACGAGACCGTCACCTCGTTCCAGGTGTGCACCGGCACCGGTTTCCCGGCCATCAAGCATCCGGCCGGCGTGGCGGTGGAACCGCAGACGGCATACGCGAACGCGTTCAACACCGGCAAGGACCTCATCGTCATCAAGCCGGGCGAGACGTCAAGCACGGCGCTGTTCATCGGGATGCTCGACTGATATAATCACCATCGGAATAAGTCCCGGCCACACAGCGGACGCCGAATTTGGCAAACGTCTCGCTCGTGTGCGATAATCCCGAAGGCTTATTAATCGCAAGTAAAGGAGTCCAATCATGGGCATGCGCGGACGTAAGCGCAAGGATCGTCGTAAGAAGGCCGCCAATCACGGCAAGCGCCCGAACGCCTGATCCCTGCCGGCGCGAATAGCGTCACAGAGCATGGAAAACCCCGCGGAATCATTACGGTTCGCGGGGTTTTCCCATATTCAGACGCTGATGCGGCGGGCGCGCCTCGCGTCACATCAGCATGGCACTTGGCGCATGAAACGCCGCACGTCCTTCCAATTACTCGTCACAACAGTGGTCGAGTGTCGCCTCAAGCCTGTCGATCAGGCTTTGCGGCGCGTGTTTCGGCCGCAGGTACGCGCGCATCGCTGCGATCAGCGCACGTTCGCGTTCATCGCAACAGGTCTCCGGGTCGAAGCAGTCCCCGGAGGCCACGACATGCACGCTGGCATGCGTCACCTGCGTCACCACACCGTTCGTGTTGGTGGTGGTCGAAGTAATGGAGATGTGCCGTTCCATTGGTTCGCTCATGGTCGATCCTTCCCGGCAGTGGCATAGCCACGTTCCTTGGCGTAATTGGCAAGCTCACGTTTCAGCTGTGTGCGGGCGCGGTTGAGCCGGCTCATCACGGTGCCGATTTTCACGCCTTGTTCCTCAGCTACCTGGCTGTATGATTTGCCGTCGATCGCGGCGTCGATGAAAACCTGCCTGCGTTCCGGGGAGAGCCGGTTCAAAGCGGCCATGATCTCCTCCGGCGCGTAGGCGTCCAAGTATTCCTGTTCGGCGGATTTGAGCTGTTCGGAGGAATGTTCGGACGCGGAATACAGGTCCCAGTCATCGTATTCGCCGGTGGAATCGTTGGCGCGTTGCGGCCGTCGCTTGGCTTTGGCGTACTGGTTGAAATAGGCGTTGCGTTCGATGGTGGTCATCCAAGCCGCGAAATTCGTTCCTTCCTTGAAGGAGTCGAACGCCTTGAATCCACGTTCGAAGGTGTCCTGCACCAGATCCTGCGCGTCGTCGGGATTGTTGGTCAGTTTCATCGCCTGCCGGTACAGCGAGTCCACAACGGGCATGGCAAGCTTCTCAAACCGCGCGCGCCGGCCCGCCATGGATTCCGTTTCTTGTTCAGTCACACCCTCATTGTAACTTCCCCGACGTCACACGTCGTGCACATGGTTGCCGCTAAAATGGCTCTTCGGTATCCGCTCGGCGTCTCATACACAGGGAGAACACGAAAACATGGCTTTGACTCTGGAATCGGCGGCCCGACTGCTCGATAGGCACGGACTGCTGCGCGAAATCATCCGCGGCGATGTCTGGACGCTTGATCCGCACGACATCAAGGGATTCGACGAGCCGTTCTCCGCAATCACCTACGACACCCGCAAGGTGGAGCCGGGCACGTTCCTGTGCTGCAAGGGCCGTTTCAAGGCCGAATATCTGCAGGGCATCGACGAACGCGGCCTTGCCGCCTATGTGTCGGAGAACGACTTCTCCGACGCCACGCAAGCTCCGGGCCTTATTGTGGATGACGTGCGCAAGGCCATGGCTTTGCTATCGGCTGAATTCTATGGTCGTCCGCAGGACCAGTTGAAGGTGGTCGGCATCACCGGCACCAAAGGCAAGACCACCACCGCCTATCTCACGCAGGCGATGCTCAACGGCTGTTCCGGCGGCAAGTGCGCGCTGTTTTCCTCCGTGGACAATTGTCTTGACGGCCACACCTACGTGGAATCCGATCTGACCACGCCGGAATCCATGGATGCGTTCCGCATGATGCGCGAGGCCGTTGATAACGGCATGGAATATCTCGTCATGGAGGTCTCCTCGCAGGCCTACAAGGTGGACCGCGTGTTCGGTCTCACATTCGACGTGGCCGCGTTCCTCAACATCAGCCCGGACCATATCAGCCCGATCGAGCATCCGACATTCGAGGATTATCTCCACTGCAAGCGTCAGATCGTCAAGAACTGCCGTGCCCTCGTATTGGGTGCCGATTGCGCGCGCGCCGACCTCATCCGGCAGGACGCACGTCATGCCAGCGTTCCCGTCACCACGTTCGCGCTTGGCGGCGATTCCACGGCAGACGTCATGGCCGCGCCGGCGAATGACGATCACAGCCGCTTCTCCATCGTCATCGACGGCACCTCGATCGGCGAGTTGAGCCTGACATTGGACGGCGATTTCAACTATGCGAACGCGGCGGCGGCCGTCGCGATCGCCCATGCGGCCGGTTTCGATTTCGGTTCCGCACAGGCCAAGGACGCGTTGCGTGAGATGGAGCCGGTACGCATCGCCGGACGTATGGAGCATTTCAAGGACACGCGGTCGAACACCATCGCCATTGTTGATTACGCGCATAACTACGCGTCCGTCACCGCGTTGCTTGACTACGTCGATCAGCGTTACGGCAGCGAAAAGCCGGAAATCACGCTCATCACCGGCTCCGCTGGAAACAAGGCATACGATCGCCGCGCCGAAATCGTCCACGCCGCGCAGGACCGCATCGACCATCTCGTGCTCACTTTCGAAGACACCGACGACGAGCCTGTGGAACAGGTCTGCGCGGACATGAACGACAGCGTCACCAACCCGCAGCTTGACGTGAAGACCATTCTCGACCGTGCCGAAGCCGTGGAGACCACGGTAAGCCACGATCGCAAGGATCCCGAGCATCTGCACATCATCCTCATCATCGGCAAAGGCAACGAACGTTGGTTCAAAGACCACGGCAAGCACATCCCTTACGAGGGCGACGACCGCATCGTGGAACGCGTGTTCCGTCTCAAATAACAACTAAGGTGAAGGCATTATGACACGATTCCAACCGATTCTGCTGGGCAGCGACATCAACGTCTACGGCATGGCCAGGGCGTTCCATGAGGAGTACGGCATCGTTTCCGAGGCGTATGCGTATTTCCAGCTGAGCCCCACGAAATTCAGCCGTATCGTCAACGTGCACATCGTCGACGATTTCAACAACTTCGTCACGTTCCGTAATTTCATGCTCAAGCTCGGCAAGCGTATGAAGGCCGAGGATCCGGAACGCGTGCTGCTGCTCATCCCCTGCGGCGACGTGTACGCCAATCTGCTGAGCCAGTGCGGCGACGATCTTCGCGAATATTTCGTATACAACACGCTTGACGTGAACCTTTCGCGCCGGCTCGCCTACAAGTCCACGTTCTACCAGATCTGCGAGCAGTATGATCTGCCCCATCCGAAGACGCGCACCGTCACCGCCGATGAGGTGAAGGCAGGAGCCTACCGTGATTTGCCGTTCAGCTATCCGGTGGCCATGAAGCCCGCGAATTCGGTGGAATGGCTCAACATCGATTTCGAGGGCCGTCGCAAGGCCTACATCTTCAACGATCCGGCCGAATTGGAGACCATCATCAAGCGTGCGTACGATGCCGGATACACGTCCGAAATGGTGATTCAGGACTTCATCCCCGGCGACGATTCCCGTATGCGTGTGCTGAACGCCTATGTGGACCAGCATCATCGCGTGCGTATGATGTTCCTCGGCCACCCGCTGCTGGAGGATCCCTCCCCTGTCGCCGCGGGCAACTATGCGGCCATTCTGCCCGACTACAACGAGGGTGTGTTCCGTCGTATCAAGGCTTTCCTCGAGGACATCAAATACGAGGGCGTGGCCAATTTCGACATGAAGTACGACGAACGCGACGGCGAGTACAAGCTGTTCGAAATCAACCTTCGCCAAGGACGTTCCAGCTATTTCGTCACGCTGAACGGCTTCAATCTGGCGAAGTATTTCGTCGACGACCTCGTCGAGGACACGCCGTTCGACGGCAACACCCTGTTCGGCCGCGGTTCGAAACTGTGGCTTGAGATTCCGAAGTCGATTTTCCTTGATTACGTCGCAGAAGGCACTGACAAGGAAACCGGCAAGCTCATGCTCAAATCGGGCGATTGGGGTACCACCTTGGAGTATTCCAAGGATATGAATCCGCTGCGTTGGCTGATGATTCGGCACATGTTCTCGATTTACAAGAAGAGCTATGCCAAGTACTTCACCAAGAAGGGCGAGCTTAAGTGAAACGACCGTTTTTCGCCGTACTGGGCGGCATGGGCACGCTGGCCACCGAAAGCTACATCCGCTTGGTCAACCGCGCCACGCATGCCCATTGCGATCAGGATTATCTGGACTACATCGTCTTCAACGATTCCTCCGTGCCGGACCGCACCGCGTACATTCTCGGCGAATCCGACGAGAATCCCTTCCCCGTACTCGCCGACGATATCGAGAAGGCAACGGCGATGGGCGCGAGTTTCATTGTGCTCACCTGCAATACCGCGCACTATTTCTATGACGATTTCCAGGCGTTGACGACGGTGCCGATTCTACATATGCCACGCGGCGCGGTGGCACGCATGGCTCAGCGTTATCCGAAGGATCGTTTTCCGCGGGTCGGTTTCCTCGGCACCGTGGGTTCGCGCAAATCCGGCGTGTACAAGCGTGCCGTCGAAGAGGCCGGGTACACGTTCGTCGAACCGACCGACGAGTTGCAGGCCCGTATCACTTCGCTGATTTATGACGATGTGAAAGGTAGTGGCGAGCTCAATCTGGAACGCTACGAATCGGTGTTGCGCGATATGCTCGATCCGGCCGGCCCCTGCGCGTGCGACACGCTGATATTGGGCTGCACCGAGCTGAGCGTGCTCAACGAGGCGTTTCCGCTGCCCCAGCTGCCGGTCATCGACGCGCAGGCCGTGCTGGTGGAAGATACCGTGGCGCGGGCCGAAGCGTTGCGCGCGTAGCTATTATTTGTCACGCCTATCTTCGACTGCTTAGGCGTCGGACGATAAAACAAGATTGTGGGTGGCTTCCCATTGCCTGGGGAGCCACCCACAATCTGTTTTATATGGACGGTGTACGCCGCACGTATGGCGTCATCATCCGATGTTGTTTCGCTTCGTCACTTCGTTTCGTTTTCCGAAGACGTTTCCGCATCCGCCGGTTCGTTGGCATCCGCCGCCTCATCCATTTCATCCGCATCGGCGTCTGCTAAAACGGAATCGTCCGGACCGACGCTGCCGAAATCGTTGATGTTGAAATCAGGGTTGGCGTCGGATTCGAAATCCACGTCAGCCTCGTCCTGCTTTTTGCGCGGTTCCGGATCGACGGCTTCCTGGAACACACGTTCGGCCTTTGGCTTCTTCAGGTCGGGGTTGATCTTCTCCTCCAGCATGAGTCGCGCATCACCGGCGGTGGTGAAGCTGCCACAGACGAGCACGCCATGACCGTAGCCGACGCCCAGTTCGTCATCGGCATCAACCATGTTGACGGCTTCCTGGATGGCGTCCGGCAATTCGGGAATGCAGGTGACGCGTTCCGGCCCGAAAACACGGTCCGCGATCTTCTTCAGATCCTCAGCCGGCATCACTCGGTCACGCCACGAGTTCTCGGTGACGATCACATGGCTCAGCAACGGTTCGAGCACGCCCAGATACTCCTCGACCTGCTTGTCCCCCATCATGGCGACCACGCCGACGAGCTGCTGGAAATCATAGTTCTCTTCAATGGCGGCACGCAGCGATTCGGCCGCGTTCACGTTGTGTCCGCCATCAAGGATGATGGTAGGAGAGGTACGAATTTGTTCGATACGTCCCGGAATGCGTACGCTGCTCAACGCTTCGGCCACCAAATCGCCGTCCAACGCGCCGTTGACGGGAATCACCACTTCCGCCGCGCACAGTGCGGCGAGCGCGTTGTGTGCCTGATGCTCGCCGAATTTGGCGATCGGCACTTCCGTGTAGGTGCCGTTCGGAGTGCGCAGGGTGGCCACCTGGCCGCCAACGGCCGGCACTCGGGTAACGACTTCCGATTCGACGCCGTCGCGCACCAAGCTGGCGTGGTTCTCCTTGGCCGCGGCCTCGATAATCGGCATGACCTCGTCCTCGTGTGGCTGGCGGCCGATGATGGCGGTGCAGTTCGGCTTGATGATGCCGACCTTTTCCGTGGCGATTTCCTCCACGGTGTCGCCGAGCCATGCCATGTGGTCCATGTCGACCGGGCCGATGATGGCCGCGTCCGCGTCGAGCACGTTGGTGGCGTCCCATCGGCCGCCCATGCCGACTTCCACGATGGCGACGTCGACCGGCGCGTCGGCGAATTTCCAGATGGCCATGGCGGTGAGCACTTCGAAGAAGCTCATCTTCGGCTTGCCCAGCTCGCCCATTTTCATGTCCACGATGGCGACAAGGTCCTTGACCTGGTCCCAGGTGTCGACGAAATCGTCGTCGGACAGCTGCTGGCCGTCGATGGCGATGCGCTCGTTGACGTGTTCCAGATGGGGCGAGGTGTATAGGCCCGTACGCATGCCGTAGGCGCGGCAGATGGCTTCGGCCATACGTGCCGTGGAGCCCTTGCCGTTGGTGCCGGTGATGTGGATGACGCGGAACGACTGCTCCGGATGGCCCATGATGTCGAGGATCATCTTCATGCGTTGCAGGTCGAGATTGGTGGTGTTGCGTTCCGATGGACGGCTCATGATGTCGCGTTCGACGTCGATCATGCTTTCGTTGTTGCGATTGGGATGTTCGAATGACATATTTCCCGTTTTCCTCCCGTACCTTGCGGACAGCACACTAAACTTTTCCCATTCTAGATGTCCGCATGAACGTTGCGCGCCGGGAAAAGTTATAGGATGGGTTGCGGTAATTTCCGTACGTTACGAATGCATGTTCAGGAGATGTGATGGGCGAAGTCATTACTGACAAGGACAAGGAATACGAGAAGATGGAGCGGGAGGCCGCTCCGGGACCGGATCAGGCCATGAGCGATCGTGTGAACAATCGTTCGCTGCGTCCGCGTTCCGAGGCGTTCAAGGAGTTCATGACCACCGGTTGGGATGACAACGAGCCGCAGATCGAGCCGTTGGAGTCCTCCAAGTACACGCCGGCGCGTCTGGAGGCGTTGGGCAAGGCGTTCCCGGGCGAGCGTATCGTGATTCCGGCCGGCCAGCCGAAGGTGCGCAACAACGATTGCGATTACGCGTTCCGTCCGGATACGACGTTCTCCTACTACACCGGTTTGGGTGAGGATTTCGAGGCCGGCGCGGTGCTGGTGCTGAATCCCGTCGATCCGGATTCTCCGGAGGCGAAGACCGGCAAGACGCATGTTCCGGAACTGTTCGTGGCTCCGCGTGCCAACCATTACACGCAGGACTTTTTCATGAACGCCCATTATGGCGAGTATTGGGTGGGTCCGCGTGCCGGTGTGAAGGAAATGACCGCGATGACCGGCATCGAAACCAACGACATCGCGCAGCTGCCCGACGCGTTGAGCAAGGATGTCGGCACTGAGGCCGGCGCGGTGCGCGTGCGCGTGATCCGCGAAGCCGATCCGGCGATTACCAGCATGGTCGAGGAGATCCGTGAAGCCAACGGTTTCGCCGATCCGGACAACAACACCGCTGCCGATGACAAGCTGCACGAATTCGCCGCCGAGGCACGCATGTGCAAGGATGAGTATGAGGTTCGTGAGATGCGCAAGGCGGTCGCGGCAACCAAGCATGGTTTCGACAACATTCTGCGCAAGATTCCGTCTTCCCTTGGCAAGCCGCGTTCGGAGCGCATGCTGGAGGGCGCGTTCAACGCCATCTCCCGTGAAGAAGGCAACGAGGTCGGCTACGACACCATCATCGCTTCCGGCGCCCACGCTCCGATTCTGCATTGGATGCGCAATACCGGTACCGTGGAGTCGGGCGAGCTGCTGCTCATCGACGCCGGTGTGGAGGTCAACAGCCTGTATACCGCCGACATCACCCGCACGTTCCCGACCAACGGCAAGTTCACCGATTTCCAGAAGAAGCTGTACCAGGCCGTGTTGGATTCCCAGCAGGCCGGTTTCGAGGCGGCCAAGCCGGGCGCCACGTATTCGGACATCCATCATGCGTGCATGCGCGTGATCGCCGAACGTCTGCATGACTGGGGTATTCTGCCGGTCGATGTCGAGGAGTCGCTCTCCCCTGAAGGCCAGCAGCATCGCCGTTGGCTCGCCTGCGGCGTGGCACATCACCTTGGTCTTGATGTGCATGATTGCGCGCAGGCGCGTTATGAGTCGTATCAGAACGCCAAGATTCGTCCGGGCATGATCTTCACCATCGAACCGGGCCTGTACTTCCGTGAGGATGATCTGCTGATTCCGCCGGAATACCGTGGCATCGGCATTCGTATCGAGGATGACGTGCTCATGACGGAGGATGGTCCGGAATGGATTTCCGCGGGCATTCCGAAGCGGATCGACGATGTCGAGGCGTGGATGGCCGATATGGCCGCCGAAGGCGTGAAGGCCTGAGGACGCATCATGCCCACGCCTGAATTCGTACTCTCGCTACGTGAAAAAATAGGCCACGATCTGTTATGGCTCATGGGCGTCTCCGGCTATGTCGAGGACGAGCAGGGCCGTGTGCTGTTGGGGCGTCGTTCCGACACCGGCGAATGGGCCATGGTGTATGGCATCAACGAGCCCGGAGAGGAACCGGCCGATACCGTTGCCCGCGAGGTCAAGGAGGAGACCGGCGTGGATGTGGTCGTCACCGATCTGGTGTCGGTCAAATCGTCCAGAAAGGTCCTCACCTATGCGAATGGCGACAACACCATGTACATGGATCACCTGTTCATCTGCAGGCCCGATCCGAATGGCAACACGGAGCCGTTCGTCGGCGATGAGGAAAGCCTCAACGTGGGCTGGTTCTCCCCTGATGCTCTGCCCGAGCCGTTGGCAGCCACCACGGTGGAACGCATGGCTTACGTACGCGAATATCTGAAGGCCAAGGCGAATGGTGATTCCCATGCCCAGTTTGCCTTCAACGGCACCATCCGCTGAAATCGCCTTCCATACATCATAAAAAGGAATCCCCGCAACGTTTCAAGCGTTGCGGGGATTCCTTTTTATTCGATTCCGTGGATCAGCTCACTGCTGGGCGGCAAGCAGCTCATGCAGATGCTCGCGATGCTTGCGCTGTTCGCGCGGATCGGGCACCGGCAGGGAGGCCAGCAGCTTCTGCGTGTACGGGTTCTGCGGATTCTGCATGATCTGGTCCGCATCGCCATGTTCCACGATCTGGCCCTTGTGCATCACCATGATGCGGTCGGCGAGCATGTCGACCACGGCGAGGTCGTGCGTGATGAACAGGCATGCGAAGCCGATTTCGGCCTGCAGCTTCTTGAACAGCTCCAGCACCTTCGCCTGCACCGACACATCCAACGCGGAGGTCGGTTCGTCGGCGATGAGCAGGCTCGGCTTCAACGCCAACGCGCGTGCCAAGGAGGCGCGCTGGCGCTGGCCGCCGGACAGCTCGTGCGGGAAACGGTTCATGTAGGCGCGCGGAAGCTGCACCATCTCAAGCAGATCGCCCACATACTTGCGGGCGTCTGATACCGACGAGAACTTCTTGTGCACGATCAACGGTTCGGCCACGTTTTCCGCGATGGTCATCAGCGGATTGAACGAGCTGCCCGGATCCTGGAACACGAAGCCGATGTCGGCGCGTTTGGGTTTGAAGTCGCGTTCCTTCACACCGTTCATTTCTATGCCTAGAACGTTCAGGGAACCGCCGGAAACCTTCTGCAGGCCTGCGATGGCACGGCCAGTGGTGGATTTGCCGGAACCGGACTCGCCTACCAGACCGAGCACTTCGGAACGGTGGATGGTGAAGTCGATGCCGTCCACGGCCTTGAAATCAGGCTGCATGAGATGACCCGGATACGTGATGGTCAGTCCCTTGGCCTCGACCGCGATGGGCTGATCGCGCCAATCCTTCTCACGTTCGATGACCTTGCCATCGGCATCCTTGACGACCAGTTTCTGGCCAATACGCGGCACGGCGGCAAGCAGACGCTTGGTGTAGTCGTCCTTCGGCGAGTAGAAGATCTGCTCGACGCTGCCCTGTTCGACGACGTGGCCGCGGTACATGACCACGACCTCATCGGCGATGTCGGCGATCACGCCCATGTTGTGGGTGATGATGAGCACGGATGCGTCGAACTCGTCGCGCGCCAGACGCAGCAGGTCGAGGATTTCGGCCTGCACGGTCACGTCGAGGGCGGTGGTCGGCTCGTCGGCCAGAATCAGGCCGGGGTTGAGCACCAGGGCCATGGCGATGACGATGCGCTGCTTCTGGCCGCCGGAGAACTGGTGTGGGTAGTAGTCGATGCGGGTTTCCGCGTCCGGAATGCCGACCTTCTTGAGAATGTCGATGGACTTGGCGCGGAGTTCCTTCTTGTCCTTCATGCCGTGGGCGCGAAGGCCTTCCTCGATCTGCCATCCGATGGTGTACACCGGGTTGAGCACCGAATTGGGCTCCTGGAACACCATGGCCGCTTCGGCGCCGCGCATTTCGCGCAGCTGTTCGCCGGACAGCGACAGCACTTCCAGTTCCTCGGTGCCCGCGCGGTTCGACAGGTACACCGCGCCGGAGGTCGTAGCGGTCTCCGGCAGCAGCTTGATGAGGGAGCGTGCGGTCACGGACTTGCCGGAGCCGGACTCGCCCACCACGCCGATGACCTTCTTACGGGGAATTTCGAAGCTGATCTTGTCGATGGCTTTGATGGAACCGGCGTCGGTCATGAACGAGACGCTGAGGTCCTTGATCTCGGCGAGATTGCCTTCCTTGATTTCACTCATCGGTTCACTCCCCTTCCTCGGAAGCCCATTCGGAAGCCACGAATGACGGATCACGGTCGGTGACGGTCACCGGTTTGTCGCTGGCTCCCATCGGATTCTTCGCCGCCTCAAGTTCGGCGACGACCTCGTTGCGCTTGCCTGGCTCCTGGCTGGGGTCCACGGACGTGTCTTCGATGGAACCCACCACTTCGCCTGCGGACTTGCGGGCGCGCAGACGCGGATCGGCCAGATCGTTCAGCGATTCGCCCACCAGGGTGATGCCCAGCACGATGAGCACGATGGCCAGACCCGGGAACACGGCGGTCCACCAGATGCCGGCGGTCACATCGGAGACGGCGCGGTTGAGGTCGTATCCCCATTCGGCGGCCGCGGTCGGTTCGATGCCGAAGCCCAGGAAGCCCAGGCCCGCAAGGGTCAGGATGGCTTCGGAGGAGTTCAGCGTCAGGATGACCGGCAGGGTTCGTGTGGAGTTCTTGAACAGGTGCTTGGTCATGATGCGCCACGTGGAGGCGCCGACCACGCGGGCGGATTCCACGTACGCGGATTCCTTGATGCGGATCACTTCGGCACGGATGGTACGGAAGTATTGCGGAATATAGACCACGGTGATGGAGATGCCGGAGGCGAAGATGCCGCTCCACAGGCCGGACTGGCCGTGGGAGATCATGATCGCCATCAGAATCGCCAGCAGCAGCGACGGGAAGGAGTACACGGCGTCGGCGATCATGACGAGCACACGATCAACCCATCCGCCGAAATAGCCGGAGACCAGGCCGAGCAGCACGCCTGCGAAAATCGACAGCAATACCGCGACGACGATGGCGATGACGGCGGTGCGGGCACCCCAGACCACACGGCTGAACACATCGTAGCCACCTGCAGTGGTGCCCCAGATGTGTTCGGAGGACGGTGCCGCCTGGGCCGGGAAGGAAACGCCGTCGGCGCCCTTGAGCTGCGCGTAGCTGTATGGCGCGATGAGCGGCGCGAAAATGGCGACCAGCAGGAAGAACGCCGTGAGCACGAGGCCCGTGATCAGCATGCCTTTCTGCCAGCCGACTGCGACGCGTAGTTCCTTGATGATCGGAATCTTATGCCAGAATGGCGTCTTGTTGCCGAGCTTGAGCTCGTCCAGACGATTGTCGCCTGGAACGGTGACCTTGTTGGCAGATGCTGCGGTCATGTCAGTACCTCACTCTCGGGTCGACCAACGCGGCGATGACGTCGACGATGAAGTTGACGACGGCCACGATGATGGCGATTAGGATAACGATGCCCTGTACAGCCACGAAGTCGCGTGCCTTCAGGTACTGCGACAGCATGAAGCCGAGTCCCTTCCATTCGAAGGTGGTTTCGGTGAGCACCGCGCCTGCGAGCATCAGGGCGATCTGCATGCCCATGACGGTGATGATTGGAATCAACGCCGGCTTCCATGCGTGCTTGTTGAGCAGACGCTTCTCGGAGACGCCGCGGGAACGTGCCGCTTCGACGTAGCCGGAATTGTAGGTGGCGATCACGTTGGTGCGCACCAAACGGATGAACACGCCGGCGGTCAGCAGGCCCAACGCAAGGGCCGGCAACACAGCGTGACGGAGCACATCAAGCAACACGGACATATCACCCAACTGGATCGCGTCGATGATGTAGAAGCCGGTCGGCGAGACCAGTCGGGAGAACTGCATCTCGCTGCCAAGCGATGAGCGCCCGGATGCCGGCAGCACGTTCAGCCAGATGGCGAAGATGAGCTTCAGAATCAGGCCGAGGAAGAACACCGGGGTGGCATAGCACAGGATGGCGAAGGTGCGGATGCCCGCATCGGCCGCGTGGTCACGCTTGCGTGCGGCGATGCGTCCCAAGCCGATGCCGACGATGAGCGCGACGATGAGCGCGAGGAACGCCAGCTCGAATGTAGCGGCACCATAGTGAGTAAGGATGGTACTCACTTTTTGGTTATCGGTCAATGTGGTGCCGAGATCGCCATGCAGCAGGCCGCCAAGATAATCGATGTACTGCACGATGAGCGGACGGTCGTAGCCGGCCGCGTGGATGCGCTTCTGCAGTTCCTCGGGAGTGAGACGGCCGCCGAGTGCGGCGGAGATCGGGTCGCCGGTGGCGCGCATCACGAAGAAGACGATGGTTACAAGAATGAATACTGTAGGAATGATCAGCAGAAAGCGTGTGAGCACGAAACGGAAGAATCCGCTTGAAAGCTTGTTTTTCTTGGCTTTCGGCTGAGCCTCGGTTGCGCTTTGCGTCACGTCGGGCTCCTTTTCCTTATTGGTGTTTTAGATACAAATTGAGCCCCTGCCCATCTTAAGGGTGGGCAGGGGCGGTCAAAGCCTTCCGTCAGGCCTTGGTCACGGACGAGTAGCGGAAGCGGAAGGAAGCGTCAAGGACGACACCCTTCACGCTGGATCCGGTGACCGCAACCTGGGCACCCTGCAGCAGCGGGATGGTGGACAGGTCATCGGTTTCGAGCTTCTGGATTTCCTTCAACAGGTCCTCACGGGCCTTGGCGTCAGTCTCTCCGGCCTGCTTGACGATCAGATCGTTGACTTCCTTGTTGGAGTATCCGTTGTTCACGAAGTTGCCGTCACGGAAGAATGGGGACAGGTAGTTGTCCGGATCGGAGTAGTCAGGGAACCAACCGAGCTGGTAGACCGGGTAGGAACCATCAGAATCCTCGGTGACGTTACGGTCCTTGTTGTACTGGGTCCATTCGGTGGACTGCAGGTCGACCTTGAACAGGCCGCCTTCCTCGAGCTGGGCCTTGATGGCCGCATACTCGTCGGCGGAGGACTGGCCGTAGTGGTCCGGGTTGTACTGGAGCTTCAGGTCTACCGGGGTCTTCACACCGGCGGCTTCGAGGATCTTCTTGGCCTTGGCCGCATCCGGCTTGCCGGAACCGTCGCCATAGGCTTCCTTCAGGGTGTCGTCGTGGCCGGACAGGCCATCCGGAATGAAGGAGTACAGCGGGGTGTAGGTGCTCTTGTAGACCTTGGTGGCCAGCTCGTTGCGGTCGATCAGGCTTGCGACGGCCTGACGCACGGCCTTGGCCTTGTCGGCGTTCGGCTCGCTGGACTTCTCGCCGTACGGCATGATCTTGAAGTTGAAGGCAAGGAAGCGCTCTTCGCCGCCCGGTCCCTTGACGACCTTGACCTTGTTGTCCTTGGACAGGTCCTCGACGTCGGTCGGGGTCATGGAGCGGTAGGCCACGTCGACCTGGCTCTGCTGCACGGCCATCTTCAGGTTGGAGGAATCGGCGAAGTACTTGACCTGCACAACGTCGTTCTTAGCTGGGGTCAAACCCTTGTAGGAATCGTTCTTGGCATATGCCAGGGCCTCGTTCACCTTGTAGGAGGTGAGCTTGTACGGGCCTGCGAAGGCGTTGTCCTTGACGATGGTGTTGGCATCGGTCAGCTTGTCGGCGGAGAAGGACTCTTCGTCGACGATCGGGCCGGCCGGGCTGGAGAGCACCTGCTTCAGGGTCACGTCGTCCTTGACCGCGGAGTGGAACACGACGGTGGTGTCATCCTTGGCCTCGATGGACTCGATGTTGGCCAGCAGGGAGGACGGACCGTTCTCGTCGTTGATCTTCTTGATACGGTCGAAGGAGAACTTGACGTCGGAGGCGGTCAGATCGTGGCCGTTCGCGAACTTCAGGCCCTTCTTGAGCTTGACGGTGAACTCGGTGCCGTCGGCGCTCCAGGTGCCGTCATCGGCGGCGATGTCCGGAGACAGCTCGGAAGTGTTGTAGTTCTGCGCGTACAGGAACGGGAACACCTGAATCTGCACGGCGTAGGAACCGTTGTCGTAGGAGCCAGCCGGATCAAGGCTGGTGATCTTATCGGTCGTGCCGACGGTGATGGTGTTGCCAGTTGCGGCGCCACCGTCCTTCACGCCGCCGCAGGCGGCCAGGGAAGCCAGAGCCGCGACAGAAGCCAGAGCGGCGATAACTTTCTTGCGATTCACTATGGAATCCTCTCTTTTCTATCCGAATCGCCCCTGTGCAAGGCGATATAGTGACAAGAATCGGCGCGCAATGTTAACCGTACGTTTCATTGGAGGCCGTTTTACCCACCTACCTTATATTCGCCGTTTTCTGCTATGCATTAAAACGGCGAAATTCCAACGTTTTAACGACTAGTGAAAGAAAATAAGAAAAACCAGCCATTTTATGAGACGGACCCAGCCAAAGTCGCATTCAAGGTCTACGTCCTTCTTTTTTACTCATTGCTTTCGCACAGAGAGACCCAGATAAGCGCGCGACACGCGGCACAACATGAATTGCATTAATCAATTAACGGCGTTAATATATTAAGAAGTTCAACGAGGGTCCATGCACTGTCGCAGGGAGGTGAGCATGAGTAGGTACAGCGCCCAACAGTCATCGATTTCGGAAAACAACCGTTCCCGCATCCTGCAATACCTGTACCACAATGGCATCTGCTCACGCGCGCAGATCGCCAAAGCCATCAAGCTCACTCCGGCGGCAATCACCAAAATCACCGCGAAACTGCTGGCGCAGGGCATCATCGACGAAACCGGTGACATGGACGGAGACAAGAACCGCCGTTCCATCGGTCTGAATCTCAATTGTGCCAAATACCACATCATCGGCGTGAAGTTCGCCCGCAGTCTGGTGCAAATCGCGGTCTTCGACCTCAAGTGCAACCGTATCTTCCTGTCCGACTTGCCTACCGTCAGCGAAGAGCACATCCCCGAAACGGTGGAGCGCATTCGAGATACCGTACGCCAGCTCATCAAGGACGACCCCAGCATCGTGGCCGTCGGCATGGCGGTTCCGGGGCCCTATTTAAAGGACGAAGGACGCACCGCTTTGGTCTCCTCCATGCAGGGCTGGAGGCAAATCAACTTCATCGACGAATTCAGCAACGCATTCAACGTCCCCGTGTTCGTCGAACAGGACGCCCGCGCCGGCGCGCTGGCGCAGTTCCTGTTCAATCCGGAACTGTCGGAAGGTTCCCTCGCCTACTATCTGCTTGGCGAAGGCATCGGCCTCGGAGTCATCGACAACGGCACCATCTACTACGGCGAGCACGGCACCGCCACGGAAATCGGACACGTCTCCATCGACGTGAACGGCAAGCCATGCGACTGCGGCAATGTCGGATGCCTGGAACGCTACTGCTCCGCCAACGCCATCCACGAACAACTCAACGCCAACCCGAGCATCGTTCCCGGATGCGAGACGATGACGCATGCGCAGGCTTGCGCAGCACTGTTCGCCAAGGCGAACGCGGGAGACGAAACCGCGACGCTTCTGATGCTCGATGTTGCCCGATACGTTGGGTACGGCGCGGTCACCATCATCAACGCTTTCAATCCGACACACATCGTTCTTGGAGACATCATCGCGCAAGCCGGCCAGCCGTTGCTCGACGAAGTCACACAAGTCGTGCGCGAACGCACGATCCCCGAAATCGGGCGCAACACCCGAATCACCCTGTCCGCCCTGCCCACCGACGCCACCGTTACCGGTGCCGCCGCCGTGGCCATCACCAATTTTTTGGAACATCCTTCGATGTTCTTCGACGTCGCATAGCACGCCGCCCACCAAAGAAAGGAACCACCCATGTCCAAGCCAATCGTCATCGCCCTCGGTGAAATCCTGTGGGATATGCTCCCCACCGGCAAGCGCGCCGGCGGCGCTCCCGTCAACTTCGCCTACCACGCGTCCCAGAACGGCGCGGAAAGCTACGCCATCAGCGCCGTCGGTAACGACGAGCTGGGCGCCGAGCTGCTCAACGATGCGCACAAGGCCGGCATCAACACGCTGGTGCAGACCAACGAATACCCGACCGGCACCGTCGCCGTGGCACTGACCAACGGCATTCCGGAATACACCATCGTGCAGAACGTGGCTTGGGACCACATCGGCTACACCGACGAACTCGCCGAGGCCGTGTCCAAGGCCGACGCCATCTGCTTCGGCACGCTGGGTCTGCGTTCCCAGGAATCGCATGACACCATCATCAAACTGCTCCAGCATGCCAAGGAAGGCGCGCTGAAGTTCTTCGACATCAACCTGCGCGCCAACTTCTACTCCAAGGAGCTGATCGAGGAGCTGCTGGGATACGCCAACATCTTCAAGATCAACGACGACGAGCTCATCATGATGCGTGAGATGTTCTCCATTCCGGAGGGCAACGACGAAGAGGCCTGCAAGTGGTTCATGGATCGCTTCGATCTGGAGTACACCATCCTGACCGGCGGCGCGACCTTCAGCACCATCATCGCCAAGGACGGCGAGACCTCCACTCTGCTGACCCCGCATGTCGAGGTGGCCGACACCGTCGGAGCCGGCGATTCCTTCTCCGGCTCCTTCACCGGTAAGATTCTGTCCGGTGCCTCCCTCAAGGAAGCGCATCGCGCGGCCGTGAACACCGCCGCCTACGTGTGCACCAAGGAAGGCGGCTGGCCGGCCTACCCGACCGAAGGCGTTCCGGATTACCTCGCCGCAGCAGCCAAGTAAGCGTATCTTTCCCTTTCATCATCATCACCGATTCCGTATGCCGTCGAACAACGGCATACGGAATCTTTTTTCACCAGTTTTGGGAACTTCCGACAGCATGATGAATCGCCGATAGCATAATTTGGTTTGTCGGATAAACCGTGGTATCTTGAAATGTCTGGCTATAAAGCCGGAAGGTTTGATAATTCAATATTTGGGGATGATCGGTTTCGACGGTGACCTGTTCGTCGCAGGGAAGCGTGCCGAGAACGTAGGGTCCGCTCGTGGATGCCCCCTACAAAAGAATAAGTGCTAAATCTAACCGCACTGAGTTCGCTCTCGCTGCCTGAGCTTCGCGCCAGGATTAACCAGTGAGCAGCCGCTCCGTTCACTCCCCCTCGTCTTTGGGGGGATGTTGAGCGTCGTTTAGAAGACTTGCCTTACCGGCTGAGCCACAGGGCCGGCAAGGGACTTTTACTGTAGATATGCTCGCCATCAGTTGTCTGCGACATCGATGGGGGCAGAAAAACCGCCGCACGGCCAGCAGACTACGCACGTAGAAGACTGAGGGTTCGGTCATCGGACCGGGGTTCGATTCCCCGCATCTCCACGGATTGGAAGCCGCCAGAAATGGCGGCTTTTCCTTTATTTCCAACGGTTTGCGACTGTTGCCAATGTTTATCGAGATTACGAAAATCACGTCGTTTTCTAAAAAATGTTGCCAAAATGTTGCCACGGAACAAGCCCCCGAACAACAAAAAGCCCCTCCCCCAGCCATAGCTGAGAGAGGGGCAAATGTTAAAAAAACTGGTGTAAAAAATTCCACGGACACTACAGTGCCGCAAATTTTTCCACACCCGAGTTTGAGTTTCCGGCGCGAGTTTGAGTTTCGCGCCAGAAAATTAATCACGGTTAAGTGTTGTGCCTGAAACAGGTGCAACACTTATTTTTTCGCTGGAACCGTCCGGCTTGGCCGCCGTGAGCTGGCTCACGCCGATCAGAGCGCCGACGAACAAGCCGACCGCGTTGATGGTTGTGACGATCTCACCGCAGTGCGGCAATCCCCACTGGGGGCCGACCGCGCCGACCAGCCACGCGACCGCAGGCAAAGCGATCAACGCGACCCATTTCAATGCCTTGTACGCTTTGTCCGGCAGGAGGTACTTGTTTTCCTTGCCAGTTTCCTCTTCCGGCTTTTCGCCGTCGTGATTAGTCTCCTTGACGTTATCGACCATTGTCAGTCTCCTTACCAGTAGAGGGTCTCGCCCGGATAGATCAAAGCCGGATTGCCGGAACGGTACCCGTGGATGCTGTACATGTTGACCCTGTAATACGCGGCGATGCCGCCGAGGGTGTCGCCGGAACGAACCACGTACCTTCCACCGGTGGCGACCGTGGCTGTGCTGGCCGTGCCGGTGCGACGGCAGACGGTCTCGCCAGCGTAGATGACGTTCGGATTGCCGGAACGATATCCCGTCCACTGGTTCCACGAACCGCCATTACGGGCCGCGATGGAACTCAACGTGTCGTCGGAACGCACCATCACGCACACGCTGCCGCAATTCACGGCAGCAGGCGCGCCACCAGAACCGCCGAGACGCCGGTTAACTATCGCCATCACCGTGTCATACGCGCCGCCAAGAGCCTGACGACGCTCATTGCCGTTGCCGTACACGCCGCGAATGACCTTCGTGGCCATGTCATTGTAGTCGGGCGTGGCAGTGACCTGCGGCCTGACCGGATCATGCCTCACCTCGGCATGGGTCTTACCCCTATCGCCGTTAGCGATCTTCTGCCAAGCGTCACGCTCACCGAAGAACAGGTTCAAATCCAACGGGCCGACACCGTTCAAGTAGCCGGTGGACGCGTACTGCACCATGCCCTCGCCCTTGCTGCCGGCATTCCACGGAGTGGACTGCCAGCCGGTCGCGTTCATCGACGCATACTGAGCCTTCCACAACATGCAATGGGCGCGCACGTCGGACGGAATCTGATACACGGCGGAATCCTGCACGTACACGATCGGCCAAACCTTGGTACGCGAATACACCTGATTCACCCACTGGCGCACCCAATCGCCATTACCCCAAGCGGCGTTCCCGTTGGCCTCCCAGTCCAACGCGAGCACACATTGGCCCACATAGCCGTTGAACTGGTTGAGATAATGGTTCACCTCGGCGGTGACGTTGCCGCCGTCCGCGTAATGGTAGCCGCCGCAAGCCTTGCCGGTCTGCCGCGTCCAATCGGTCTGGCTGCGCCAAGACGGATTCACGTAGCCGCCACCCTCCGTGATCTTCACGATGGCCGCGTCAGCGTCCACCACGCGCGTCACGTCGGCGGACTGCCAGCCGGAAACGTCGATGACGTTCATGTTCGCGCTGGCGACCGGCGCGACAGCTACGCACAGCACCGCCGCCAACGCGGTCAACGGCCTGCCCATATGCCGACGCAGACGCTTGTGCTTCGGCTTGCCTTTGTTGTTGAGGATGCCCACATCCTCTCCTTCCCGCCCCCAAGTCAAGGGGCAAATAGAAAAGCCATCCCGAAATGGGATGGCTTTGAAAACTGGTGTGAAAATCAATGCCTGTGCGCGCCATGATTGAAGACGAGCAACAAGGCGAGCAGCAGCAGGTAGGTGCCGCCCGCGATCATGAGGTGCGTCAATTCCTGTCCTCCTGTATGTGCGCGTCGAGGATGTCGTTGCGCATTTCCGTGCCGACGCCATTGCCTCCCAGACCGTGGTAGGCGAGATATATGCGTTCGGCGGTCTGTTTCGCCTCGACGGTGCATACGCCGCCGTTGTCCACCATTTGTTGGTGCAGCAGTTCAAGCTTGCAGAACAGCAGCTCCTTCACGCCCTCGTGCAACGGGTCGCGCCTGTTGTCGATCCTGTCGAGCACCCATGGGACGAGCGCTCCGAAACCACCGGAACCGATGATGGCGACGATGATGGTGATCGCTTCCTGATTCACCTATATGCCTTCTTACGTCAGAACCGCGGGTCGAGAAGGTTCTGCCGCACCTCCGCGCGGTATTCCTCCGGCACTTCGTCCAACATCTTGCGTCCGGCCTTGACCAGACGGGTGTACATGCGGACCGCTGCGGCATGATTGAATCTGACCATTGTTCTCACTCCTTGTCCTTGTTGTCGGCGGAATCGTCGGCGATGTTCTTGCCGCCGTCGTTGGCATCGCCGCCATCGGTCTTGCCGGTGTCGGAATCGGTGGAATCCGTCGTATCGCCGTCCTCGCCCGCCATCAGGTCGGCCAGCAGTTGCGCGTTGTCCAGGCTTGCCTGTTCCAGTGCGCTCACCCTGTCGAGCGCCGGCTTGGAACTGGTGGCGTCACCCTCGAACAGGACATCCGCCTGTTCGATGGCCTCCTGTTCGAGCAACGGGAGCACCTGATAGGATTCGACTGCCGTGTACTCCACGTATTCCGGCTGGCTGTCGGTCGCCTGATGGGTGACGGTCCTGATGTTGCGGCGGATGCGGATGTCCGCCAGTCCGTCATCGCGGAGATGGTAGTCCACCTTTTCCAACGGCGTTGCGGAAGAGACGTTCTGAATCATCTGTTATCCTTTCTTTCGGCTTGCCGCGACGGTGTTTCTGGCGCGGCGGACGATTTGATCGACGTTGTTTCGACGCCGGTATTGGATGGAATCGCTGTTTTTGAGCCAGCCGTAGTAGCTGGCGCAACGGTATGCGAGCCGAAGACTCGTAGGGTTCCGCGCGTATCGGCGGAATGAGCGGCGTGCGCGCAGGAAGATGCCCGCCCTGACGCCGGTATGGTCCGGGTAGAAGGTGAAGCCCACCATGTCGATTGGCTCCACGCCGACGTGCTTGACATTCCATGTAGGATGGATTTCGAGACGGAGCGTGTCATGCAGGTAGGCGCGTATGCGTTTGACGGCGATGGTCAGATCACGCTTCGATCTGCCGATCAGGAGAATGTCGTCCATGTAGAACAGCAGGTGCGTGACGAGCCGTCTGGTGGTGGTTTCGTCTGTCCTGCGGTTCACGCGCTCCTTGCTTAGATGCTGTTCGCAGAAATGGTAGGCGTATGAGAGGTAATAGTTTGCGAGCCACTGGCTCAGATAGGAGCCGATGTTCAGTCCGTCATCGCCCGCGTACCGGTCGATGAGGTGGAACGTCAAATCCAGTAGCCGCCTGTCTCCCACGTCACGCGAGAGCAAACATTTCAACACTTCACGGCTGATGCTCGGATAGCATTTGCGCACGTCCAGTTTCACGAACACTTTGCTGGATGGTTCGCGCACCCATCGTTTGATCGCGCGACGCGCGTCGGCTATGCCCCTGCCGGGGATGCTCGCCGTCTGCCATCTGCCGACCTTCGCGCGGAACAATGGCATCAACGCCGTGCCGCAGACGTAATCGTAGATCTGATGGCGGATGCTTTCGCGTCCGATGACGCGTATCTTGCCTGAAATCGGTTCCACACGGCGGAAGTAGCGGATGGGCGCGAACCTGTATTCGCCGCGCCCTATCTCGTCGGCTATCTGCCATGAAAGCGAATCCAAGTCGGGATGGCGGCTGAGGAAGTCGTTCACGTCCCTGCGGGAGCGTTTGCCGTTAAGGAACCGTTCGATGCAGTCGCGCACGAACGCGGGTTCGGTGATGCGACTGTGTTTGCAATATGTTTTCATGAAAGCTATAAGGGGAATGTTGACGGCGTTCGCAATGTGCTACCAGCCGCGTGCTTGATTCGATTTTCGGCATGGCCGAGGCTTGCCCTCTCGCATATCCCCGAAAGCGGAGGGTAGTCGTGACGGAAAATGGTTAACCCTTATGTGCGACCGCCGTAGTTCCACCACGCGTTCGAGAGGTCGTTCCTGCCGTTCGCGTTGAACAACCCGCAGTGCGAACCGTCCCTGAGATTGCCACCGCGCTGCAAGAGCAGGAGGAACCCGGCGAAGCCGTCACGAATCCCCGAAATATTACCAAGAGTCATACGAGGGTGATAAGGGGGCTTTCGCCCCCTCGCTGGCGCTCACCCCCAACCGCCCGCACTAGGCGTGCGTGCGGCCAAGAACGGATAGGCGACCGCCGTAGGCCCACCACGCGTACGAGAGGTCGCTCCCGCCGCCCGCGTAGAACAACCCGCAGGCGCACCCGCCCCAGAGACCGCCACCGCGCCGCAACTCATGCAGTCCCGGAGCGGAGATCGGGTTGATGATCAGCGCGTCAGTCAGACCGCTGGTGCTTGTCGCGCCGACGCCGGTAGGCAGCAGGAATCCGTGCTTTTCGGTGAAGTCGGTCTGCCACTGCCACTGGTTGTCGGTCTTGTCGTTGACGGGTGGATAGTCGCCCACATGCACGTAGTCGGCGGTGATGGCGGTGCCGCTCGCCTTGGTGGTGTCGAACACCTTCCACACTTCGGTATGGCCGGAAGTGTCCGAATCCTTCACGTTCTTCAGGATGATGTCGCCCTCGGTCTCATAGAGTCCGGCGAACAGTTCGATGCCCTGGAGCCTGATCGGCTGATGGGTTTTGGACACGTCCTCGCGGGGGATGCCGTCGTTGCCGAGCACGCCGTCCGTCGAACCGGTCAGGTACGGCATCTGGGTGACATGCATGGCCGTCGTGGTCGTGAAGGCCGCGCCGGACACGTTGATCGCGGTGGTTGCCGAGTCCACGACGGTCTTAGAAATGACCCTGCGGTATGCCGCCGCCTCGCCGGTCTTATTGTCTCCACGGTCGGTGCCGGTGCCGACGCTCACGTAGGAGCCGAGGTCGATGCTTGCCGCGTCAGTGGCCTTGACCAACGCGCGTGTGACGTTGGTTTCGGCCTTGCTGACGTTGACCTGAGCGGAACCGTTGAAGTCGCCGCCCAAGTAGCGTTCGATGTCCTTGGCCGCGTATTTGAGCATGTGCATGAGCTGCATGTAGAACGTGTCGGCTGAGGTCTTTCCGCTGTAGCCCTTGCCTTTGCTGGTGGTTACGGCCACGGAGCCTTGTTCGCTCATGGAGGCCGGAATCTGACCCGAGACGGACGCGGCCTTGCCGCCGTAATTGGACAGCGGGTATTTCGCGTACGCCATGCACGGGCGGAGAGACCCGTCCGGCAGCAGCGCGCCCGGCATCGGCGAATAGCCGTCGTACTGGGTGTCCGAATACCAGATGGTGCAATGGTTCGTGTCGAACTCGAACCGGTAGAAGCCGGGAGTGGTGATGACGAACACGTCGCCATTCGACCCGTCCTTCGCGTAATTGCCAGCCAAACCCTTGATGGCCTTCACGACCGGCGTGCCATCATCGGCCACCGCAACGTTCGCGTCGAACACGCGGAACGCGCTCAATCCTGCGTAATCGTCACGTCCGGCACGATAATTCGAGCTTGGCACGACGGTCAGACCGGCATTGTCGCCGACCTTCACGCCGTCCGGCGAATTGGAAAACGAGTAGAGCGGGAAACGCACGCCATACGTGCGCCCGTCGCGATGCGCGTCGAAATACTCGCGGACGTTCGACACGACGTGTTTCGCACTGTCGTAGGCGAACTTGGTGCCGTCCACGGCACCGTTCTTCTGCGCACGCTCCAAACGGGCGTAGTCACGCAGACGCAAAAACTTATCAGGATTAGCCAAAACAAACCTCCTCTAAAAACTCAGGCATTGATCGCGGACACAGCCCAATCCACATCGGACTGATCGATGTCGGCCAACGGATTGCCGGTCTGGCTGGGGGTCAACGTGTCAGAATCCACTTCGACCAAATCAGCGAAGTCCAACACGTTGGCCGAATCAGGCACCTGCACGACGCGAATGAACCGCCAGGAATCGGCGCTGTCGCCGACGGTCACCTCGTAGGCGAACGTGTTATCGGTCGGCGGCACCGTAACGGTCGCTGTGCCATGCTCGTCCAGTCTCACCTCGAACGAGTCGCGCACCACGATGCGCTTGCCGCTGTTGAAACGGCTCGTCGGAACGACATGAACCGTCTCACCCGCCAAGTCAGCGATACCATCCGCACTCGGATGGCCGAAATCAAACTTGATCTGAGTCAAAACAACCTCCTAAAACAGGGATACAAAAACAATGAGAAAACCCACACACGCCACCAACCAACGACAACACGCCAACGTGTGGGATTAAATCAGGAAAACAGGAAGGAACCAATGCTGTTCGACACGTTCGCAGACACCGTTTGGAGACCATCATGCGTAAAACTCCGCGAATGCACCAAGGTCGGTTACGAAAGCGCCCTCGCATGTCACATACTCCCGCGATGGAGAGGAAAGGACATCGACTCAATCACGGTGGCGGACATCGAATCATGGTTGGACTCCTTCGACAAGCCGGGAGCGGCACGCAAGGCCTACGCGGTGTTCCGTGCGATACTGCGACTTGCATTCAAACGCGGTTTGGCCGACAATGACGTGACCAGACGCGAGATACGCCTGCCGCACCTACGACACTATGAGCCGCAAGTACTGTCAGCGTCGGAAGTCCGACGCCTGTTGAAAGGCTTCTACGGGCATCCATTGGAAGCGTGGCTATTGGTGTCCGTGTGCGCCGGATTGCGCCGCTGCGAGTCGGTCGGCTTGGAATGGGCCGACTTGGATCTGCGTCGCGGCACCGTCACGGTGAAAAGGTCGGTGCAGTGGGTGGCGGGCCATGAGACCGTCACCGAACCGAAGACCGATCTGAGCCGACGTACCGTCGCATTGCCACGGTTCGCGGTCAAACGCTTGGCGGAACTACGTCACGGCACGAAGACCGGCCGACTGGTCGGCAGTCTGAACGCGAACCAAGTGGCAAACCACTACCGCAGTTGGTGCAAGCGCATGAAACTGCCCTGCGTGCCTCCGCGCAACCTGCGCCACACGTTCGGCACGTTGGCAATCAAGGCCGGAACCGACATCAGCGTGGTCGCACGGCAGCTCGGACATTCCGACATCCAAACCACCGCACGGTATTACCTCAAGCCTGATCTGAGCGTCCTCAAGGACATGCAGAAAGCATGGCAGAAACTCATATTGACCTGCTGATAGCATTCCGTAACCCAGATGGATGACTGGGTCGTAGTCGCGCGCCCTAGAGGCTATGACGCCTACTGCGTCGCGTCCATGATCTTCGAGCCGAACACGAACACGTCAATAGACATCAAGCTGCCGATCGAAGCGGCAAACTGGAATTCATACTCCGTCGAATTGCAGTTGATGAACGACGCTAAAAACAAAGTGCCGTCGTTTAACAACATCTCGATGATTACGAACAGTCATTCGGCAAAAGGATTTCAGCTTGTCGCATGGAACGCCAGCGGCACGTCGCTGAGCTATCGCATCGCCGTGACTGTCCACGTCTTCGACGCGAAGCAGTAGTTTTCCGTACCCACAGACGCTTATCACCTCGCGGCGGTAGACAGAACGGCGGCTTTTTCGCCACAACAATGACCTATATCGTTGTCTAGACGGTCGCAACTGGAAACGATACGCTGCCAACATGCCATGTGTTTGCAGGAATGGTCGCATCATACGACGTGCGGAAGGAAACTGTGTTTCCCACGGCGTACAGAAAACGATTCTGCATCCGGTCCTCATAGGAATTGTCTACGAACATGTTGAAGGCTTCGCCGGTGGACTGCACGTCCATGCTTGCCAAAGCCACTCCATTCCACGCCTTATTGCCGAAAGTCCCTTTGTTGACCCACCGGCAATAGACGGTCGCCAAGCCATTGACGACGCATCCACTGATTGTGAATTCCGGGTCGGAGGTCAGTTTCGTGAAACGAATCGGGGTTACGGAATCCCACAAAGCCCCTCTCGGCGTGAACAGGCGCACCGGTGTACCGACCGTGATGCCATTCAATGGAATACGCCACAACGGCATGTATGCGTCAACCGCGCCGGACAATATCTTCCCTGACGGAATGATCGGGTCAGCGGCGGCAGTCGCGTTCGGAGAACCCTTCAACACGGTCAATGCCACATTCTCATTACCGGTCTTGGAATCTCGATGGTAGTGCGCGCAGATGATGTCATTGCGTTTCATGCCCTGCGATCCGTTGGAGATCGTCACCGATTCCGCCGCCGTGATATGCCAGTCCAAGCCCTGGATCGACGCGCAGCCGGTGCCGACCGTCGCCCTGTTGGACGAACTCATCGAGCACTTGAACGCGTCACCCCAGTCGTACACCACGTCAGACTTCGAGAACTTGGCCTGATGGATGATCGCCTTGTCCTCGCTGCTGATATGCGCGGTTCCGGCCTTGCCGTCAACCAGTTCGATGGTCACTGTTCAACCTCCTTCAACCATACTTCAAACGCTTCATCGTCCTTCTGCATGAACGTCATGAACGACGCATTGCACTTGGAACACAATTCGTAGGTGTCAGGCGCCACATCATCCGCGATGCGGGTCGCCTTGCCAGCCGAATAGCGGCGCACGGTGAACCATTCACGCGCCTCCGTATCGCCAGCGGCGACATAAGCGGTCTTACCGCACTTGTCGCACACATACTTCGAGTAACCGTCAGATTTCACTATCCAATCCTTTCAAACGTAAAACAGCCAAGCGAAGGCAACTGCCGCCAAGTCCCGCCGAAATCCACGGAAGGGTCGATGCCCGTCGTGTTCTGGACCACGTATCCGATCGGAAACACGACCCGCCCGGAAGCGCCGTCGCCGACATGCGCGCTGATCACACCGTCAACGGAGACTATCGTGCTGCCGTCCACCCTTACGCCACCAAGCACATCCGTGGACGCCTCTGGCAGCGTGTAGGCGTTCGCGCCCCGTTCGACCGAAGCAAGCTTCGACCGTTCGGAATCGGTCATCATGCCGGACTTGGCACTGTCGGCCACACTCTTCGCGTCAGCCGCAATCGACTCGGCATCCTCGGCGGTCTGATTCGCCCTGCCGATCTGCGCCGCGAAACCGGAAGCCGTCCTGTTCGCCGACTCGGCGACCTGCCTGACGGAATCCAAATCCTCGGAAGCGACCTCCGCGTTGATCGTGCCGCCTGAAATCGACAGGCCACGGCCAGCCGTCAAAGACACGCCACCACCGGTCGAACCACCGGAAGACGAAGAGGAAGAACCGGAATAGTTCGCATTCACCGACTGCACCGGCAGTCCGACCTCGAAAGTCGAAGTCAAAATCCCGGAATCGATTTTCACGATCCGCTTCGTCACCACGGCGGTGACGTTGACGCCGGAAGCCTGATCCGTCGCGACGATCTTGTCATCCACGCGCAGACCGTCTCCGACCTCATCGGACAACGTCACCTCGACCGATCCTCCGGTCTGCAATTCCTGCAGATGCTTCTTCGTCTCGGATTGCAGCGTGCCCAAATCCGCGTTGGAATAGTCGTATGTGGCGCATACTTCATCGGCCCCAACGAGCGTCTGCGTCTGACTCACCACGCCGGTCGCGTCGGCGAAATAATTGACCACCAGACGGTTCTTGAGCTCCTGCGAGCCAAGGCCGATGAGATGATTCACCGCGCGACGGTTGGTCTCGGCCTTGAAATCCACCAAGTCGGAATCGACCGTATTGGTGATGATGCCGACCGGCGTGATGCCAAGCAGGATGTGATTATCCTTGGCTTGGAAGTCGAGGCGTCTGCCGCAGGATGCGAGCAGATTGCGGAAGCCTGTGTAGGCGTCCACATAACGTGGATTCTGGAACATCCAATTCGACAAAGTGGAGGCATCGGAGGAATCGACGATGAACACCGAATCCAAGCCGATGCGTTTCAAGAGGCTTTTGAGGATGTCAGGCAGCTTGCCGGAGACGGTCAGGTAATCTTGATTCACGTCCGGCTGCAATATCTTCGCCGCCAACATGCCAGTCCACGATTGACCTATCCAGGTTGTCGTAGACGTTCCTCCGACGACGGACACGCGACGATCGACTATTCGGCCTCCAACATCACTTCCATCAATCCAGAAATACCAGCCACGTTCGATTCCCGGCGCATCCGGATCGTCGACGGTCAGCTCGAAATTGTTTTCGTCCGTGCCGCAAGCCCAATCCAACGTCACCCGCGATACGCTCGCATGTGGCGTCAGCTTGCCATCGGCGAGGATAACGTCAGCCATGGCACACCTCCAGAAACGTCATACAGGGTCAAATCGATGCCATAATTGCCGGAAACCGTCAACGGCGAATCTCCTGCCGGTATCGGCTCGAAAACATATGAGCCGCTTCCACTGCCGTTGCCGCGAACGCCCTTGTCGAAAACATCCGAAACGTCGCCGTTTTCGGCTGTCAGCGTTATCGTCTTCCGTAATCCGGTGGCCGACAGTGATATATGACCGCCTTCCGGCACTGCCGCATCAACCGCGTAAGTGTTGCCGCCAATCTGGAAAGACGGGTTGACGCAAGGGCCGAAAATGACCGCAGCGAACTCAGCGGCCTTGCCGGTCGGATTATGCACCGGCAAGGCGATTTTCGACAGAGCCAAATCGGTCGGCAAGTCCAGTGGAAGGTCAATCTGCGAACCGGTGCCTGCCGTCATCGGAAAGAAATGCTGCACCGGCAGCGCGCGACGCCAGACGCCATCGCAAAGGACAATCGTGTAATCGACTTGCGCGTATTCCGGCCATGGCACGAGACCGAGCGAAGAACCGACGACATAAGCTTGTTGCGTCCATTCGCCATCGACCGTCAACGTGCCAGGCCGGACTGCCTGCACGTCAGCATCGAAGGCTGTCTGAGCGGCATCCAATATGGCTGGCGTTTTGGTGCGGACGGTCATTTTCGCCGTCGAAGCGTTTCTGCTCACCGATTTGATGCCGCGGGTGGCCAGCGTGTACGTCCATGCGTATCCGCGCATTTCCTGCAGGTCAGCCACCCACAGATCATCGGCGTTGAGGTCGATGACCGTGCCATCATGCGACGTGTATTCAAGCTCGCGCATATTTGCGGATCAACCTCCCCAAGTCACGGTCGCCGACCGTCGAATCATCGGACGCGGCGCTGATAATCGCGCCAAGATCGTTGTGCAGGCTGGTTATCGCCGCCACCACGGAAGCGGTATCAACTTGTACGCTGACCTGATTGCCTGTCATCTGATTGGCTGTTGCAAACACTTCGCGTGGAATCTTCCGCTCGTTCAGCAAGCGCATGTTATCGACGCCGTAATAGGCCGTGGCCGCAGCATTGTGCGTGTACTCGCCCGCGGTAAGACGAGCGTTGAGCAGATACACGCTGTCGCTCAACCCGTTGCCGGGCGCCCACGCCGGATCCACGTAGCCGGAGAACATGCCGCCGCCTGCGAATTTCTGGAAGTGGCCATCAGTGAACATTCCACCGGTGTAGCCACCCGCCTTCTTCGTCTTCTCCGTGACGGTGAAGCTCTTGTCCGCGATCTTGAAGTTGTTGATGGAGCGGAGCACCGGAGTCGCTTGGTCGTTGACCGATGCGGTGCTCTTCTTGTCGTTCAGCTTCTTGCGGTTGACGGCGTCTACCTTCGGTCCGGCCTTGTCGGTCGAATTGAGGGTGTTCTTCTTGTTGTTGAGCCTCTTCGCGTTCGCGGCGTTCGTCTTCGGCGTTGCCCTGTCGGTGGAGTCCAAGGTGTTGCGCTTGTTTGACAGTTTCTTCGCATTGGCCGCGTTGACCTTGGAAGTCGCATTGTCTTTTGCGTCGAGCTTGGCCGTGGCCTTCCTGCCGTTGAGCTTGCCGACGTTCGCGGAGGCCGTCTTGGCTTTCTTCGACGCCTTATCGGTCGCGTCGATGGTCGCCTTGACATGCTTCTTGCCGAAGTCGTCCATCATCTTCCGCGCCTTCTTGGCGCTGGCCGTGGCCCTCTTCGCGTCGGCGTCGAGCTTGGCCTTCGCTATCTTCTTGCCGAATTTGTCGAGGTTGGTCTCGGAATCCTTGGTCTTCTTCTTGGCCTTGGAATCGTCAACGTCAAGCTTCGCCTTGTTGTTGTCGGCGGTCTTCTTGATGTTGTCGATGGAAGCCTTGATGCTGTCCGAACTCAGACCCCAACGGTCTGCCAAGGCGTTAGCGGCCTGTTCGCTCATACCCGAGGCTTCGGCCTGCCTGATGATCGCGTCACGCGCGTCCTGCAGCACGCCGTTCGCACGTTCGATCTCACCGCTACTAAAACCGGTGCTCTCGCCCTGCTTGAGAATCTTCTCCGCAGCGGCCTGGGCGCTGCTGGCGATGTCCTCCAAAGCCTGCTTGGTCTTCGTACCCTTCTCGGAAAATCGGTCGAGCAGATTCCCGCTCTGGTCGAACACCACGCCATTATCCTTGCAGGTGTCGGACAGTTCACCGATCTTCTGATTCAGTTGGTCGACCGCCTGATCCGCAGTCAGATTGCCGGACTCCAAACCAAACAGAGACTTCACGAGGTCGTCGATTTCCTCGGACGCGTCCGAAGCGGAAGAGCCAAGCTCCTTGTTCGCATTGGCGGCATCCTTTGCAGCCGAAGCGGACTTGCCATCCGCATCCACGGCGTTCTTGGTTGCGGCGGTCTTCTGCTTGGTCTGCTCCTTGGCTTCCTGATATGCCTTGGCCTCGTCCTTGATGCTGTCGCGCATCTTCTGGGCCACGGCCATCTGCGAATGGCCCTGTTTGCCGTATTCCTTCAGCGCGGCGTTGACCTTATCGGTCGCGGCCTTGTTGCCCATGGCGGCGCTGGTCATGTCGGTCAGGCTGATTTTCGCCTCGCCCATCCAGTGCGTCATGTCCGCGCCGGCGAAATTCATCTTCTGATAGGCGGAGGCGATTGTTTCGCTGATGCTGCTGCCGGATTCCAGAACCGACTGCAATTGCTCCGTGGCTTCCTTGGCCTTCTGCTGGCGGCTAATGAAGGCGCTCAGTGCGGCCCCGGCCACGGTCAGGGCGATGCCCCACGGGCCGCCAAGCAGGCTCATGACACTGCTGCCAACCGCCTTGAAACCAGCCGTCTTCAACTGCGCTTTGGAAGCGGACATGCCGAACGCCTCCATCTGCTCGGAAGCGCTCATCGAAGACGCCCTGAACATCTGGAATGCGGTCTGCGCGGATCCGAGCGCCGTCTTGACGCGTTGGATCGGATCGATGGCCAGACCGATGTTGTTGGCCATCGTGCTGGTGCTGCCGTTGAGATTGCCCGCGGCCTTATGCACCGCTCCGAACACACCGGCCAATGATGCCATGACCACGAGCGTCTGCTGCGCGCCTAACGGCAATCCCGCGAACGCGTCAACCAGCGTATCCAAGCCCTGAACCATCTTGCGCAAAGGCCCCTGAGCGCCCTCGCCGATGGAAATCATCAAGGACTCCATCGAACCGCCAAGATTCTCCAGATCACCCTTGAGATTGTTGTTCTTCGCAGCCGCCTGCTCGGCGGCGTAGCCGCTTTCGGACACGGCCTTCGTCCACTTGTTGACACCGGATTCGCCGGCCTCGTACAGGTAGTTCGCGGCCTTGATGGCATAGCTGCCGAAGATGGTCGCGTTCGCCTGGTTGCGCTGCTCGTCCGTCAGATCCTTTTCGGCCTTCTGCAATTGTCCAGCGAACTTAGTCATGCCGACGAAGTGGCCTTGCGCGTCATATGCGCTGATGCCTAATTCCTTCATCGTGTTGGACGCTTCGGTGGACGGCGCGGCCAGTTTCATCAGCATGCTGTTCAACTGGGTGCCAGCCTCGGCGCCGATGGTGCCGTTCTGCGCGAACAAAGCGAGCACGCCGGTGGTCTCCTGGATGTTCATGCCGAAGCTATTGGCCTGCGCGCCGCAATTATTCAACGCCTCGCCGAAATCGGAAACGTTGCCGACGGCCTTGCCGGCGCCGGCCGCGAGCGTGTCGGCCACCTGAGAAGCCTGTGAGCCTTTCAGGTGGAACATGGAAAGCGCATTCGCCATATACTCTGCTGCATCGCCGACGGCCATGCCGTCGGATGCGGCCAGATTCAAAGCGCCGGTCAATCCGCCGGTGAGGATGTCCGTGACGCTCATACCGGCCTTGCCGAGGTCGTTGATCGCGTCGGCGGAATCGCTGGCGCTGTACACGGTGCTCGCACCGGCTTCGATGGCGGCCGCGCGCAGCTGGTCCATTTGGGCGCTGGTCGCTCCGGTGTTGGCCTGCACGGTGCTCATCTGCTGGTCGAAGTCTGCGGCCATCTTCACGGCGGCCACGCCGAAAGCGGCCACGGCCAGTCCGGCGGCGGTCATACCACTGGCGATGAGCGCGGACTTGCGTCCAGTGTTCTCCATGCCGGACGCGACGCTTCGCGCGGTCGATCCAGCGCGGGTCATTGATGCCTCGTAGGATGCGGTGTCGGCCATCAGTCGGATGACGATGTTCTTGTTCTCGGCCAAAGCATCCTCCTAAATGTCAGCAGGTCAGATGCGCGGTCAACGCGTTCGTCGCGGGATTGTCCCTGCCATTGTTGTCAATCCACTGTTTCATGGCCTGCTGCATGTGCGCGGTGGCCCAGCAAACGCTGGTTTCGGCATGCAATGTAAGTTCGGCCTTCGGGTCTTGGCAGATCGAACGCGGCAAGCCACACAATGGGCACAACGAACGTTCGTATTCCGCCAACGAGCGCATCCAATTACGCTCCGTCTCATCCCATTCGACCTCATCACCCCTGCTCGGCATCCAACCAAGGAAACGCTTGTAGCTGATGCCGAGCTGGCGGCAGATGCGTAGGTCCTCGACTAGTTGCGGAGAACCTGCGAGGCGAGGTCGAATGCCGCTTTTGGGTCCGCTGCGGTGCTGTTCAGTTCGGCGATGGCCTGCCAGAGCGGTGTGAACTGGCCGTCGGTGAGTTCGTCGAACAGATTGCGCCACGACTGTTCGGTCTTGTCCTCGTCGGCCACCGGTTTGCCGCCGATGGTCGCGGAATCAAGCATGAGCGGCAATGCCGCGGCGGCGGTGCCGAACATGTCGTTCGTGCCGGACTCGTTGCGGTGCGCGGCCAATGCCTGCGCCCACTTGCTCACCGGCAGTGCTCGCAGCGTGAGCTTCAATGTTTCCGCATCGGCCTGTTCGCGGAGCTCTTCGATGCGCCGCGCGGTGGCCTTCGCCTGCCGGTTCGTACCGGCCTCCGTGACTCGCTCGCGCGTGGTCTCCTCGGCCAGCGTATCGCCCAATCGCGCAATGTCCTCGGCGGTCTGCTGGTTGAGGATAATATCGACCTCACGCGTGCGCCTGGTGACTTTAAGCATATGTGTTCCTTCGCTCTAATATTCATGTCCCTTTGCCGGAAAAGAGGAAAAATAGGATCCCGCACCGGCGAAAGGAACGAAAGTCCGATGCGGGAAGAATCAATCAGGCCACCTTCACGTTCTCCGCCCAGCCGGGAGCGCGAACGGAGAAATTGACCTTGCTGCGCAGCACGCTGTTCGCGGCGATCGCCACCTTGGCGCTCATGCCGATACGGACCGAGTAGACGTTCACCACGTCTCCGGCTGTGAAGGTGTTGTCGGTCGGCTTGCCGTAGCGGCGCACGAAGTAGCCTTCCGCACCCTCGGTCAACGTCTCCATCGCCATGTTCTGCGCGGAATGCGAAGTGTTGGTGTTGTCGATGACCTCGATGCTCGGGCCACTGATCTTCTTGCGTCCGGGATTCTCATAATCCTGCGCGCTGTTCTCGCGCTGGTCGGAGATGGAATCCTGCGACGGCGAGCACGACCAGCCGCCCAGGGTGACGTAGTTGCTCAGGTCGGTGCCGGCGCCGATCTCCGCAGCGGTCGGCTTCTGGATGTTTTTGATGGACGGCACCCAAATCGTGTTGACCAGACCGTCCGCCGGTGTGGAAGGAACTTCAGTCCCAAGAGTCAAAACCATGACTCCTCCTTATAAATATTGGGTCACATGCGTGACCAGTTGAATTTGAAAGTCAATAGGCGCACCTGATAGAGCAGGCTCGTGTCCTCTGCGGTGAGTCCGGCCGCATATGCGCCGGAATCGGAGAACAGGGTCAGACATCCGGTGTCGAAGCCCTGCGCGACGAACCGTTTGCCGGCCAAGGCTGGAATCATGAGGTCATCGGCCAGCACGTTGACGGAATCGGTGGTGGTGCTCACAATGCGCACCAGCAGAGTGCCGATGCCGCAATGCACGTGTTGCGTCTCCCCGACTATGTGGCCGTTCGTGGTGACGGTCTCGATAATCCACGGTGGCTTGTCGGTCGGTTTCGGCGCGGTCTGCCGGTACACCTTCCAACCTTCAGCCGGTTTCGGCACATGGTCGAGAATCGTGTTCGACAAGGTCATTATCGACTGCACTAGAATCCCTCCACTGCGGCACGAGCCACATATTCCGCGAGCTTCGGAAGCTCTTCCTCGCCATGCTCGTAGAACCGGTGCGTTCCACCACCTTTAGCGGTTCCGAAGAACGCGATGTTGGCGAGGCTGCCGGCGCCGCCCTTCGACGGGCCGATCTCGGCTGTGATGCGTCCCGGCGCTTCCTTCACCTCGTAGGTGATGGGGATGCGTCGAAATGCCTTGTTGCCTGAGCCGGAGAGGTCTTCGCGAATGTCGTTTTTGACGTTCTGCGCACCTTTCTTCACGACCATGGTGATGGCCGCGCGGCGGGCGACTCCTTTGGAGAGCAGCTTGTCGGCGAAGGCGGTCAGCTCGGACGCGTCGAACAGGCTTGTGACGCTCATGCGTCCTCCTTCACGTTCCAGCGGCAGGCCGTCGCCCACGACTTCTCCGATTGGGGGGAAATCATGCGATAGCGACGGCCCACCAGTTCCGGATTCGCCGACTTCGTGACCGTGACCAGATCGCCGTTGCGCAAGCTGGTACCGAACGGGAAATGGATGTACAGTGACCAGACCAACGAGACGGCGCCCATCGCCTGCGCCGCACTGCCCTCCACATTCTCCGACGCAAGACCACCGGAGGTCTGCACCTTGCAGTGGCCCGCATACACCTGCGTGGATGCCGGCTTCACGACGCCCGTGGCGGGGTCGGTGACGGCCTCGCCTGGACGCGTGACGGTGCATTCGTCGGTCATGAGCGATTCAGCGTTCCCGCGCGCACGCTCCAACACGGATGGCGTCAGCATAGGCCGCGCCTGCCTGCAGGGGCGATGGTGAAAGCGCCGGAAGCGCCATAATCCGAGGGTTCCAGCAGCCTCCACTCGTCATCGAGAATCGTGATGGTCGGCACGCTGTTCGTAGTGCCGACCGTCTCCTGATAATCGTCGATGCGGGTGCTTTTGGAGGTCGTGCCCTCCGGATTGCGCGAATACCGCGCGACCGCCAGCGCCTCGACCAGATCGACCGTGCGCTGTTCCAAACGGCCGGTCTCGATAATCAGGTCAAGATTCGGCAGACGCTTGCGGATCGCTATCTCGGCGAGCTCGATCCACGAGGAGATCTGGTTGACCTCCATCGGGTCGGTTATCTCCCTGCAGAGCTGCTTCGCGACGTCCTGTACGCTGGCCGTCATCGGATCACCGCCTTACTCGCTGGCGGCGAGACCGCAGTCGCGAAGCGAGCCGATGAGCGCGTTGAGCTGCTTCTTCGTCTCGTTCAGGGCGGCCACCACCGCGTTGAATTCCGCGGCGGTCGGAGTCTCGCCGGCGGCGTTCGCCGCGTCGGCGGCCTGCACGGTGGTGGTCACGGCAGCCTTCGGAATGCTGACTGTGCCGGTGTTCACCGTGATCGGGTTTCCGGAATCGTCGACGAACTGCACGCTGACCGGCGTGTACGGCGCCTCGGGCTTCTTTCCGGAAGCGAGTGTTGCGTAAACGGTGCTCACGATAAAGCCTCCAATCAGGCGGTGATGGTGACGAACTTGGTCTTGTCCTTGACCACGAAGCCGATCTCGGCTTCGATGAGGAAGCCGATCATGTCACGCTGCCAAAGATTGATGGCCGTTCCGTTGTCGTTGATGGTGGCTTGGTCGGACACCTTCATCTTGATGCCCTCGACGGTGCCGTAGATGGCCTGAGTCCAGTCACCGGCCACGCCGAAGATTTCCGGCTTCGCGGCCTGCCCCTTGCCGCTGTCGGCGGCGACTGCGGCGACGTGGCCCCACGGGGACTTCACGACACGGCCGCCGAAGAAGGAGCCGAGAGTGGTGGAATCCGGCATCGGCACCAGAAGCGGACGCCCGTTCGCATCGGTGGCCTGCAGGAACTTGGACAGTCCGTGGGGGCTGAGCGCCACGCCGTTGAAATCGCCGTCGTTCTCAAGCACGGTGGTGGCGATGTTCGCGAAATCCTTGTAGTCGCCCTTGCCGATGCTCACCGTCTTGGCGTCCGAGAGGGAATCCACGTTGGACTGTGACGGCAGCCCGATCACGCCGGTCAGGAACGTCTCATCGATGCCCTGGGCGATCGCCTGGGATGCGCGGGTCTTGATGGTGTTCCACAAGGCGCTCTTGTCGCGGACGAACTCGTTGGACACCGGGATGATCTTCGCGAGCTTGAACGGCTTCATGATCTTGTTGCCGATGTGCGGGCGGTCCACGGCGATTTCCTCGGTCTCGCCAACCCATGTCGCGGCGCCGGCGTCGGTCAGTGTGTCGTATGCGGCACCACGTCCAGGCAGCGCGACCTTCGTCGCAAGCTGGGTGACGGCGGACTGCTTCAAGGTGTCGGTCCAGATCTCATCGGACTGTTCCGGCGTCAGGTAGACGCCGGTTGTGGCGCGATTCAAATCAATTGCGGCCATGATTGCTCCTTAATAAGGTTTGATGGTTGTGTCTTAAAAGCCCAAGGCGTCGAGCTGCGCGCCGAAGACCGCGGCGTTCGACTTCGTGCGGCTATCCGGGTCGGAGGAATGCTGCACTGAGCCGAACAATGCGGACAGACCGTTATCGTCATCCTGACGCACGCCCAGATCCGGATACTGCTTCAGCAATCCGTCGATCGCGGCGCCCACCGCCTTCTGGTCGGATGCGTCCAGGTTGGACGTGTCCAGCAGCTTCAGGGCGAGTTCCGGGTGCGCGAGCCTGCCTGAAGCGGCCTGCTGAATCTTCGATGCTGCGATCTCGGATTTCAGCTGGCCGATCTGATTGGTCAGGTCGGCGATCGTGTGGCTGGATTTCTGCAGCGAGTCCTTCATGCGGTCGAGTGCGCGCTTGCCTTTGTCGCCGAGCGCGGCCTCCTCTTCCAGGCTTGCCGCAGCGTCTTCCTGCGGATTCGACTGCTGTTCCGTGTCGGCGGCGGTGTTCACGTCGGCCGGCGCGTTCTGCTGCGCGTCCTTGTCTTCCTGCGTATTGTCGTCGTTTTCAGGCTTTGCCATTATGCATATTCCTTCCGTTGCGGATTCGGATATGAAAAAGCCGCCGAAGGGATTGCCCGATCAGCGGTTGAAAAATCAATCGGCTAGAGTATCCAGCCGTAGTCGTAAAGCATTCGGCGAGGATCCTTGCCGGTCTTCTCGCAAATCTGATAGATCGTTTCGGGCATGAGACGCGGACGGTCCACCTTCGTGTACCTGCCGCCGTTCTTCACGAATTCCTTCGCATATCCGGCGCTTATCATGCGACCCGACGCGAAGCCGCGCTTGGTGGTACCCTCCACCGTATATTTGATGCGCCTGTCGTAGACCTGCGCCGTGCTGACGCTGCCCTTGCGACGGTAGGCGTTGACCAGCTGGTTCAGATCCGCGCCGTCCTTCCAGGCACGCGCGTTCGCACGGCTGCCAAGCACCTTGACCAGCTGCCGGTCATCGAGACCGTCCAAGTAGTCGTTCGCGCTGGTCACCGCCGTGGAAGGCTTCTTCGCCGTCGGCACGGCGATGCAATCGCAGCGCGGATGCCGTTCGAACGGTTCACTCCCGCAAGGCCGGCCGGCCAACACGACGCACCTGCCGCAACTCGGCGGAGTCAGACCACGCACGTAACCCACATAAGGATTCCGCGCATGACCGGCCACGATGGCGGCGGAACGCTGAGTATCCGCCAAACACGTGCGCATGCGCGCCTCGAAACCAAGCTCGATGACATGCAACGCCACGTCGACGGTGCCGCCGTTGGCGATGACTTGCTTGCCGCGAGTCACAGCGCCCCACATCACGTCGATGGTGTCGAAGCCATTGCCGTTCACGCCGACCCATTGGCGAGGGTCGGCGGAATACTGCGCTGGCAACTCCACGCGGCTCATGCCGTCAAGAGACGCCATCGATTCAGGCGTCAACTCCAGCGCTTCACTCGCCGTCATCAACTGGGCGCCATCCAGCAAACCGAACATCTCTGGCATGCACAGGGCGAACGATTCGCCGAAATCATCGGACGCGTTATGCCGCCACAATGCCGTCATCCGACGTGCCAGACGGTTGCTCCTGCGCCGCAGGTCCCTCGCCTGAATCCGAGCCTCCTGTGGGAGCGTCTGACCGTAAGCCATCGTCCACCTCCGGCTTCAAGTACACATAATCAGCGGTTTCGTCGGCTTCGAGCAGCTTCTTAGCTCGGGCTATCTTCTCCGGCCCCCAACCAAGCTCCTCCCACGCCATCTCACGCGGCATGAGCGGCCGCCCGGCGGTGTCGGAAACGCTGTAAAGCTTGGTGACGGCATCCGCACGCTGCGCGACCGTAGGCGTTCCCGCGTCATACCAGAGTGCGTCGGCATCGTCGAACGCGGTCATCGCGGCGGGACCGGACACCAATCCTGCTACTATGCGGCACGTTTCGACGGCCTGACAGCCAAGCGTCCTTTGGTCGCGCTCGATGCTCTTCACCAGCTTGGCCTCACGCGATCGGATGGCATCGGCCGAAGCCGCGTCATCGGCCGCCAGACCGAAGTAGTTCGGCGGCAGACCGGTGACGCCGGAAGCCAAGCGCGCGTAAAGGTTGACCATGCGCTCGAAGTTTTCCATGCTGCTGCTGGAGAACTCGAAGGTCTTCGCGTTCGCGTTCTTCAACGCCCATATGCGGCCGAAATACGCCTCCCACGTGGTCAGAGGCTTGCCGTCATCGTCAACGAAATCTCCCTTGGTCGCGCCGAGAACTCCACGCTGCGGAACGGCATGCGTCTCCTGCGCGACCTGCGCGTTCGTCAGATCGCGTGCGCACGCATCCGTCAGATCGATAACATCGGCCAACGCCGAAGTGCCACGTATCCGTGGCCAAGCGCGATGCAGCGGAATCGTCGTGCGCGGATTGCGGTATGCGGGTACAACAGGCACCACGCCAAGCGGGTTACGCTCAACGGAGATGACCTGCCAGGATGGAGAGACCGTCAACGTCGCGGCGGGAAGATACAGCCGCCATGCGACCGCGCTCATGTAATCCTCGGAATCCACATCACGGTAACGGCGCAGAGCCGCATCGATGCTTCCAGTGACCGGATTGCGATGCGCGATGATATCGATGGGCGACACGTTCTCGATCAATGGCCCGGCGCCGTTCAGTTCCACGACCTTGAACGACATGCCGTACACCTCGAAGTCAAGGTAGCTCGACTGGTCCTCGTCCATGCCGACCGAACGCCACAACTGCCAGGCGTCATCCGCCAGCTGCAGGTTGTCGCCGACACGGAAGCCCTTCAGATCAAGCCTGTCAACACGGCTTTCGGCGACAACGCGCGGCCAGTTCACAATGACCGTGAACCGCTCCAGCTCGGGCGGGATCGCCAAGCCAAGCTGGCGCAGATGCTGCTTGCCGTCAACATAACGGTCGAGCTTCTGATAATTCGACGCACCGGCCTCCATCTGGGTGGAAAGCCGCACAAGCAGCTGTTGAGCCGACTCGGGAAGCCACATGATCCACCTCCATCATCTGAAAACGAAAACCTTGTTGTCATCGGAACCCCAGCCCAACGCGCGCATGTCGGACGCCGCCTCATGCGCGAGGATGTCGGCCATGGTTATATCGATCTTCTGATTCTCACTCGGCTTGCCGAGCACGTACTTGTCGCCCGGCTTGGCGACCTTCCTCGCGGCCATCATGTGCAATCTGGCCATACGGTCCATGGAATGCGTCGTGCTGTGGTCGGCAGTATCCTCCGTGAAACGTGTGAGCGCGTCGAACATGCGCCCGATGCGATTCGTCGGCCACGGAACAACGATATCCTCTCCATACTGGTAGCCCCACGCCTCAACCTGAGACTCCCAAGGATGCGGATCACAATAGAAGCGCTTCACCTCATAACAATCGAACATCTCGGACACGCAGGCGTCGACCTCGCTTCGCGGTATGCGCCCCTCCCATTCGACCGGATTCCAATACGCCGGACGCTTGGAAGGCCCATAGGTCGGAGTCCAACGCCAACCATCCACGGTCTCCGCGCGAAGCGCAGTCCAGTCACCGGACTGGGAGCCATCGAAGCCAAGGCAGATCTCGGTGCCGGGCTTCGGCGGCTCACGATCGACCATCGTGGAATCGTAAAGCGCCTCCGGCATGAAGGAACCCAAACCCTGCACTATCTCGCAACCATAGAATCGACGCGCCTGCGCCGGATCGCGTGCCATAAGCTCCGAAGCCGTGGCCTCCACCTGGTCGAGCGGAACCCACGGCGACCCCGCGTACACGAATTCGAGAATCTTTCGGCGATCGGCCGGATCCGCGAAATCGAGCGATGGGTCATGCTTCGGAAAGAACTTCATAATGTCCGTGGCTGTGGATTCGTAGGTCATCTGACCGAAACTTGCGTCCATCGGGTCCCACGGATTCGTCAATTCCAGCATGCGGCCATCCATGGCCATAGCGCCACGCATCACCGTGTCGCCAACCTCGAACATGCCGCTGCGTCGAGTCCAGATGCCGGATTCGTCGCCGAGGACGAAGTTCACAGGATTGCCCAGCTTGGAATGGGCCGAAGCCGTCACAGGGTCGATGCGTCCGCCGTTCGGAAGGCGGATGAAGCCTTCACGGACTTTCATCAGGTCGGACAGGTGACCATTGCGCACCATCGACTGCAAAGGACGGTAGACGTTCGCAGTCTGCTCTTCAGAAGTGGCGAGCAGCTGAATCAAAGCGGTACGACGCGGCATGCCCATCGGCTCACCCGGAGAATACACGTATTCGAAACCGCATGAGCAACCCCAGTCGGAGCAGCGGAACGTCTCGCCACCCTTGGCCCATCCACAGAACACGCAAGGCCCAACACCCTCAAAAGCAGCAACAGCCGCACCGAAAGGCGACTTACCTAGCTTCTGCCCGCCGACAATCTGACCACGACGCCACTTGAACGCCGCAGCCTGACGAGGCCGAGCCGGATCATACACCGCATCAGGCTTCACCCGATAAAAATCGATGGCGTTATCCAGCTGCCAGCCGACCAGTTCGAACGGCTTGCCCAGATCATAGCCATTAGGCACAACACAGTGCGCGGCAATCCAATCGGCAAAGAGGAATCCAAGGGACTTCGGAACGACCGGCGTTTTCTGCTCGCTCATTCCGCATCCTCTTTCTGATTCTCAAGCCACCGCTGCTTAGCGCTCTTGAACGGAATGATCTTGTCGGAAGATTCTGCCGAGCGTTTCGGCTTCGGCTCGTCATCGACAATCGCCCAACCATTCAAACGAAGCCCTTGTGGCGTCAAGCCGATGGTGTCGGCATACCGTGCAAGCGCGGTACGGTCAGCGGCCTTCGCCTCCGAAGACTCGCAAAGCACGAACTGCCTCACGTACAGGGCAATCGTCGTGAACATGTATCCATAACGCGGCATATGCCATGCGATTGCCTGCGGCAACCGCCACAGGTCACGCCACAATTCACGCTCACGCCGATTCCACGCCTCCGTAGCCTTCTCGTCGCGCTCCTTGTGAAAACCGTCATCATCCTTCCAAGTGTCCCAAATCGTCCACTCGGACAGTGGAAAAGCCTTCGGACGGTAATGGTATCCGCGAGCCGAAAGAGGAAGAATATCAGCGCCAAGACCACGCGCGTCCGACCGGGCGCTGGACGGATCCGGCATCGGACCGGAGCGTGTGCGTGCGCCACCATGCGTCGCCATGCGACCTCCAATCCTCGAACCGGAAAAATTACGGTCTCGGCCAGTCCGTCAAATCTTGAACTATCCGCGAACTTGCGAGTCCCCTCACCGGCGGTCCTGGCCTTGCCGTTCGGGGGTACCCCCTAGGGGTGTTGGCGGGTTGGTTGATGTATTTTTTTCCTGTTTTGGCGTGTGTTTTGTTGTTTTTGTTGTATGTGCTTGTTTGGCTTGTCCGCTTGCGTTTGATTCGTTTGTGTCATACTTGTGCTTGCGTTTGCGGTTTGCCTGTTGGTTGCGATTGCGGTTGCCACTGTGGCTCGGCTTAGCGTCGCGTCCAGTGTTCGCTGCTTGCGGTTGCTTTGTGTTGTCCGTCTTGTCTGTTGCAGTGTCTGTGTTCCGGCCCTGTCCAGCTTTGTCTGTTGTCTGTGTGGCCGAGGTCCCATTGGTCTGTGGCTGTGACTAGTTGGCCGCATTTGGCGCAGGTGTGTGTTTCGCCTGTGGCTAGGCGCGCCTCCCATGCCCTGCGGAGGTGGCGGTGTGCCGCGTCGTATCCTCTTGCCGTTGAGCTGCCGCGCTGCTGGTTGTATGCGTGAGCATGGGCGTGGCAGAACCTTTGTCCTTGTGGTACGAGCTGCGGGCAGTTGTGCCAGGCGCATCGACGGAGGCTCATGTGGTCCTCCCGTCTTCGATGGTGAGGGTGGTGTGTGGTGTCCGGCATGTCCTGGGTACATCACCCGCGAAGTTCCCCAGACTGGCCACAGCCATTTATGGGCTACCGGAGCGATTGGTGTCGCCGCCTAGGTCGGCGTCCTTTTTCACATCGGCCCCAAAGGTTTTCGCGTGGCTCCATGCCGGACAAAATCAATTATAGCTAATGCCGATTGGCAATGAATAATGGTCCGACCGTTGGTATTTGCGCTGTTCCGCATGCTCTGCCTTGATTACTACGAAGGCATGGACAGGCGGTTTGAGCATCACCGCATCACGTAAACGCGGGATTGGCTTGCCTGCCGCTGTTGGTGTATGCCCACTCTGACGCGGAGTGGGCGGAGCGTGTCCGATATGCCGTTCGGACAGGACGGTGTTACGCAACCCAAGGAGTTAGGAGAATCCAAGGTGGATATGAAAAGGGTTCAAACCGCATGTCTTCGGTTTGAACCCTCTAATCCACTGACAATTCTGCGTTGCACTTTCGATTTTGTCAAATCGAATCGCGTCGCAACACCTGCCGATGCACATCCGAAAGCCTGTACAACGGCCGTCCCTTCTCGCTCTCACCGGCCGGCTGGAGCCTGCCGCGCTTGCGCCACGAACGAATCGTGTTCGCATTGCACTGGAACCCGCACTCGCGCAGCAGCTCCGCGCACTCCCCCGCCGTGAACGCCCTGCCCGATTCGATGCACTCCCGCAGGAACCCCAATCGCACGTCGACCACGCGATAAGTGTTGCCGCACACCGGACAGTCAACACTTACCGCGCCGACCTCCGCACTCAGCTCCACGCCACACAGAGGATTCAGACACCTGCCGATACCATGCCTGGATGGCGGCACGTCGATGATGCTCAGCGTCTTGCGCGCCAACCGCTGCCAGTCATGCCAAATCAAACCGATGTCCGGCAGGCGGTTCAACCGCTGGCATGACCAGCATGCCTTGAGCATGTCGACGATGGGCGGGACCGCGATGCTCGTGGCCCATGGCATGGCCGGCGGCGCATACAATCGACACCACAACGCCGTCACCGCATCCTCGATCTCCTGCAGATGGTCAACGACCGAGAGTCTGATCGGCGTGGGCGCGGACGGCAGGTTGACACGTCCAGGCTGGTGACCCCCGTAATGCGCCGTCGAATCCAGAAACTCGCGCAGGGCGTGAATCCAGACGGGATAGTCGTGGATCCATCCCCTCAAAGCGGTCTCGCACTTGTCGCACATCGTGGCTTGAATACGGCACTCACCGCCGCACACACTACATGTTGTGGTTGCTTCCCGTTTTTCGCCCATATGTTGCGATTCTAGCATTTCGGCCATCCTGAATCGAACATCAGTTCCATTTCGGGTATTCCCGCCCACGGGTCCGGATTGTCGGGATCCGGCCGCATCGTCGGGAACCCCTCAAGGGTCGAATAGTGGAATTCCCTCCCGCTCATGTCGGCGGGTTTGACGCTGATGGGCATGAGCCCGCATTCATGCGCGCCGAGATACATTCCGTCCGGGCTGATGCCGAGCGGTCCCGCGACCGTCTCCAATCTGATCGTGTCCGCCTGCGCGATGCGGCGGATCCGGATGAGCTGCCGGCCGAGGATAATCGCGGTGGTCAGGTCATCGCCGGTGATGATGCCGGCGTCCCATGACTGCCAGACCACGTCACGTTCGCTGAAGATCCACCGTCCGCATGAGCAGACGGCCGATACGAGGTGCGCCGGATTGCCCGGTGGCGCGAGCCGGCGCATCCACAATGGTGGTTTACGACTCATCTCGCCACCAGTCGATGAGGTCGGTGATCTTCCAAGCTGTTTCGAAAAAGCATCAGCATGACGAATCCTAGGATGAGCCCGGACACCTCAACGAGAAGACCACCAAGTTTTCGGATGATTCCCATCATGATTCCTACCCTTATCCGAGGCTTCGTTTGATCGATTTCCAGATCTGGTCGAGTTCTCCGTCCGGCAGACCGCTCACACGGCCACGCTGGAACAGATCGGCCTGGATCTGCCGTTCGTTCTCCGGATGGTTCTTCAGCCTTCCGTACGCCCAGGCGTGCAATGTGCTGTTGCGTTGGCCTTCCGGCACCGGCGTCATATCCGGCGTCCCCTGCGAATTGGACGCGGCCGGCCTGTCGGCCATGACATCGTCCAGGCTCAACGACGGAGCCTCCTGCTTTGGCTCGTTCGTGTATCCGAAATCCTTGAGCATGCGCATGATTGCCTCACTCGCCTCCGGCACCACGCCCGCCGGCAGATCAACCAGCTCATACCGGTTCCCATCGATGACACTGCCCGGACCAATCACATAGCCCTTGTTGCTGACGCGCAGGTCAATTGGCAGATTCTGCTCATGCACAGCGTTCTTCAGCAAGCTCACATCCATGCCTGCCGGCATGCGATAATACAAGTGCACGCCATGCGGAGTCCTGGTCACCAACGTGGCCGGCAACGCCTGGGAACCGTAATCGCCAGCCAACGCCTGCAGACACTGCCACCCATCAGGACCATCAGCCTCAGAAGGCTTGTCACAATCGATGACGAAACAGTCGCCAAGCGGAATGACGGCATAACGAGTCATCTTGTCGGTGATGAAAGTCGAATCCGTGTGGCTCTCGTCCGACGGATTCAACCGCTTCCACGACAGCGACACCTTCCCATCGACCGGACCACCAGTCTTTCGCGCCTTGCCCTCGCATGGCGCGAAACCGACATTGCCAGCCAACGCGGATTCGACGATGCCGGCCAGATCATGACAGTCGCCCACATCATCCAACGTTTTAAGACTGTCGCGGTTCGGCTTCGACAATGCCGTCTGCCACCAAGTGTCGGCAGGCTTCGTCTCGTTATCGAGAGCGGCCTTGCGATACACTTCGAAGCGATTCTGGTCGGCGACGCGCACCACACGGCATTGACTGCCCGGCAGCGCCTTGGTCTTCGAATTCTCCAAGCCCAGCACGTCCATCAAAGACTGCGGCACCGCCGTGTGAAACTCCTTGCGATAGTCGTTCCTGGAAGCGACTGGCACGCCATACTGTTCATCGTTCGACGCGATCTCACTGATCAGCCAATACATCTCGTCACTGATGGTGCGAGCAGGACTAAGATTCACAATCTCCGGCTCATCCGAACGCTCCCACAAGCGGCACGACAGCACGAAGAACGCTGCGGGATGTCGATGGCAGAACCCCTCGATCGCATGATATTCGTCATACGAGCGGCCTTTCGACTGGTGGAATTCGACCTTAATGAAACGACGCGTATCGGAATTCTCGCCTGAATCGGCGAACTGCATGTTCGTCAGAATCAGCAATGTGGCCGATGGCGTCATCACACGATAACGGCCGCCCGTGACGCGGGCGTTCACCTGCGAGCCTGTCGAGAGTGCACGCAGCAATGGCAGCATGTCCTCCGTGACAGCGCAAGCCTCATCGTCAATGGCGAAAGCCTTGCCGTCCATCTCATCATTCATCGACTCGCGCCCCAGAGTGTAGCCACCGCCAGTGCAATAGCCCTGCACACTGAAACCAGGAAACACTTTCCCGACTCCAAGCACGCCAAGGATCGCCTGGCGGGCGATCAGCGTTTTTCCGTCACCACCATGACCAGACAGTACGTATGACAATTGTTTGAATGGCTCAAGCCATGGCGTCGCGAACATTCGGCAAAGATTCGCGCAGGACTTCTCATCGACGGTCAACCATTCGAGAATGCGCTTCGCATCCCTCAATGCCTGATTGCCCATTCCTGCCGGTGAGAATGTCTGCGTGACCGCAATATCCGGCTCATCCTGCAGACAGACGATTCTTCCTTCACGGCGCACCCACACGCATGGGTCGCAGCGCACGCCGCGTTCGACTTGGTCGAACCATTGGCTTCGCTTCGCCTCGCGAAGAATCGTCGCACTGTAGAGCGGATTACGCTCACTGCTGCGCGCGTTCGTGCCGATATGGTATTCATCCTCGATGGTTTTCACGGGATGCCATGAATTGAGGATGAGCCTTTCGCCCTCATGGTCGGACGTGTCTGGGTCTCGACGCCAGAGCCTTTGCTGTGACGGGCAGTAGCGAAGATGCCCTTCGCGGAGCTCCCAGATGGCTTTTTGATAGCCGGCGGCCACGACTGGGATTTTCTTGCGATGTTCGGTGGCAGTATCGCCACCATCGCAGATAAGTTCAAGGTTGCGGCCATCGATGGTCGCAATGATCGTGCGGTCGTTCGCCGGCGCGAAGGTGAGTGCGAGCAGGTGGAAGATTCCCGCGAATTGCGCTGGCAGGTCTTCAGTGGGAATGGGCGAGTATTTGCTGTAGTTTCTCATTTTTTCACCTCCTTTTTGCGGGGACGGTTACTCCCCTATACACACAACACAAAAAACAACAAAAAAGACATATATATAAAACACTTTGTCCTTTTGTCCTTTTTCTATATATGGTTGATTTTTCGTCCTTTTTGGGTGGACTTTGCCTATGTCCCCCTGTGTCCACCACGTCCCCGCAGTGACGTTTTCGATTAGCGAGACGTCACTGCAGGGATGTGGTGGGGACGTTTTCCTATTTTTTAGAATTCAGGCTCTTGTCCGCTGCCCGCGCCGAGCGCGTTGACGACCTGGTCGACCGTTTTGCCGAGCAGTCTGGCTATCTCCTGCACGTTTTTTCCGGCGGCCTGCAGTTGGGCGGCCTGCTGTCGTTCCTGCATGGTCAGGCCTGCGGGCTGGCCGATGGTGACTGGCTGGCCGTACTGCGGCTGCGGCGCATACTGTTGCGGGGCTGCGGCCTGCGGGTCGTTCATCGCGGTGTTCAAGTCGGCCGTCTTTTTCGGTGTGACGACGTAGTCGTAGATTTTCGCGTCGTTGTAGCCGCGGGTCTTCGCGGGCTGGGTGCGGGCGAAAGTGGCTTTCAAGTGGTCTCCGACGTTCGGATGGTCGCCGACTCCAGCCTGACGGCACGCGAGACGCAATTGGCCGATGTTGTAGCCTTTTACGTACACGCCTCGAATGCCGGAGTCTCCGACGCGATTTGGGTCTTGCAGTGTGGTCTGCAGGTGGATGACGACCTGCGGCTTCGGCTTGCCGTTGGGATAGTAGAGGGGTTCGCCGGTGGTGAAGTCGGTCTGCTGTTCCGCGCGGATTTCGACGATCTCGCCTTCCACGCTGGTGCCGATCGGATCGTCCTTGCTGAACGCGCTGGGCGCGCCGCCCTGCATCACGTCGTCAAGGCTTAACGATTCGGCGGACTGCTGCTGCGCCTGTTGTGGCCGGTAGCTGGCTCCGCCTTGCTGAGTGAATCCGCCACCATAGTTTTGCGTTCCGAACATTGTGTTTTTTACCTTTCTGTTTTCCTGTAGGTGGATTCCAGCAGGCCGATGGCCTGCCGCCATTTGTCCGGCAATGCCGGATATTGGTTTTCGTTGAGTTCGGATAGTTGTCCGAGCTGGTCGTCCGGCCAGCTGCCGCATTGGAAGCAGTGGGTCGGACTGGTTGGCAGAGCGTGTATCCACGCGTCGCGCATTTCGGTTCCATCCTCTTGTTCGATGAGGTCGAGGAGGTTGGCGATGAGTTGCGCGCGGCTGAGCGCCCACCGTCCGGGTTTCGGGTCGAAGTCGAATTCGATCGGCAGTGCGTCGGCCAGGCTGACGCTGTTCCTGGGCAGGAAGTAGATGGCGTTCCTTTTGCAGGGTTCTCCGTCGTTTTCCAATCCGATGCCGTACAGGCTCGCCTGGATGCGATATTGTTGGCTTGGACCGTTGGCTTTGACGTTGCGAATTGTGGTGGGGCCGGTGATTTTCCAGTCGATGGTCGTGTTGTTTTCCGCGTCGTACAGGTCGATGCTGCCGTGGATGAGCTGATAGCCGTGGAGTCCGTGGATTTCGCCCACGTCGACGTGTCTTTCGGCCTCGAAGCGTTTCACGGCCCATGGTTCTCCCCCATCGTCGTCCGGGACGGTGAATTCGTCCTTGCGACTGTTGAACAGGTGTTCGAATCGTTCGTGGACGCATGTGCCGATGAATGGCAGCCATGCGGCCGACTGGCGTTTCTCCCATCCGGCGAGTCTGGCGGCGAGGCAGTGGAGGCAGTCGGTGCCGAGCTCCGATGGTCCGATCTCCTTTTGCAGGCTTCTTGGCTGGTTGGTGATGTGGTCTTCGATGATGCCGCGGATTTCCGTCCACTCCGTCGACTCCACCGTGGGTGCCGGCGTCGTTTCCGGTATGGTCTGGTTTGCGGCCATGACGGCCTCGAGGTCGAGTTCGCTGGCCATTTTCATGCCTCGCATTTCACGTCGAATAGGTAGCGGTACAGGATGTCGGCAAAAGCGTCGAGGTCGTCCGCGTCGAGGAGATACACGTTCTCGCTTAAGGACTTGTCGTAGGCGTCCAGCGCGTTGTTCAATGCGTGGTTGAAGTGTTGTCTGATGATCTTGTCGCCCATCATTCGACCACCAGGCTTGCCGCGCCGACTTTCACGCAATCCTGCAAGGCGTTTTCGCCGACCTGTTTGATGATCGTGGATAATGCTTTTGGTTTGATCTGGTAGCAGTCGGCGTACTGTTGCACAGGAAAACGCCGTTCGAATGCTCCAGCATCGAGATTGCGTTTGCCTTTCCGGATTTTCACGGTCAACGGTCCGGCAGCGTATTCGCCGGGCTCGCGGTTCTCCATGAGTTCGGCTTTCAATCCGTCGGCTTCTTCCTGCAGGTCGGCGATGCGGCTTTTCAGTTCCACGTACCGTTTGGCCAATGTTTCGAGATTCTGCGCGCTCATTTGCTTGTTCCTTTCACGATGATGCTGGTTTTGGTGGGGATGACGCTGGTCTGGTGGTGCGGGTAGGAGCGTCGGTGCGTTTCCACGACGTCGAACGCGGGCATGGTTCGCATGGCCGGCCCCAATGGTCCGCACGTGCGGCAGTACGGCATGTGTCCCCTCTGCTTGCTCATTCCACGTCCTCCACTGTCGATTGCGTCATGCCGTCGTCTTCGGTGGCGGGATTCGTTTCCTCGCACCGTCGGCTGATGATCACGGTGTCGCAGGTCCTTGGATTGCGTAGGAGCCGGCTGATGGCCGCGCCTTCCTTGACGACGTTCTGGCAAATGTCGATGCATTTCGCGACAGTTCCGGCAGGCGTGCCCATCAGACCCTTCTTTTCGATGGTCTGGTCCGCTTTGTCGATGAATGCCGCGGCTGCGTCGCCGATTTTGCTGGCCGCCGGGTAGAGGCTCGCGAGGTCGGCGCTCATGTCCTCGTCATCGATGAGGGTCTGCACAACGTATTCACTGGTGTTTTTCATGGTGTTTTCTCCTATCTGGGTATGTATTCCTGTTTGAAATAGATGCTTGCCTGTGTGTGTGGCGTGTATGGCTGGCCGTGCCATGTGAGCGGATCGCCGCTTTTCCGTTTGCGCGGCCTGCCGTGCGCGCCAAGCACGTACTGGTCGGGACGGTGCACGTGCACGCTGGCTTCGATGATCTGCCGGTCGTCCATGTAGGCGACGCCGTTCAACGCGTCGGTGAACAGTTTCGCCAGATTGTCCCAATCGCGTCCGCGCCGTGTTGCCGTCCAGAATGTGAGCGTCAGGCAGACTGGCCCTTCGTAGGGTGGCAGGCGGGGATACTGGTTGCGCCATTCCGAGTACACGCGGTTCTCGGCCTCCCGCGTCCGCGTCGGGGTGATGCCGTGTCCCTGGTAGACGCGTGGACGACCTTTCGACTGCGGGTCGCCAGGCACGGTGAGCTCGCACACCATTGGCCATTCCGGCAGGCTTAATGTTTCGAGACTCAATCCAGGTCACTCCAATCGGGTGTTCTGCCGGTGGTGAGGAAGCCTCCGCGTCGGGTCCGCGCGTTGACGAGCAATCCCATGCCGGCGAGCCTGTGCACGTCGCCCATCACGGTGCTCCGGGGGATGTTGAGCCGTGAGGCCACCTTGTGGCTGCTGGGCGTCACCCCTTCCATCTGCAGTGCGACGGTCGTCTCGTACACGCGTTGGATGCGTGGCTTCACGTCGATGTCACGCCGGGTGCGGCGTCTCATCCGCGTGATGTACTCGCGTTCGTCGTGGATGAGCCGGTCAAGGTCGATGCCGGTCTCCTGGCTCCATGTCTTCGGCGAAGTGTGGTGGCCGTGGCTTCGGGATGCGCCGTAGTGGATGCTGCCACAGTTGACCGGAGCGTATTTCGAATGTTTTTGCAGGCTGTCCGCTCCGCTAGGCATGATTGTCGTCCTTTTCGTCGTATTTCGGTGCGAACCGTACCACCAGCCACAACGTGGTGGCGAGATACACGCCCTCCACCACAAGCGCGCCCGCAAGGCTCCCGCCATGCCAGGTGAGCATGAGCGTCACGCTGGCGACGAGGCCGACGACCGCGAGCAGGAACTTGACCCTGCGCAGCGGATAGTTCGGCCGTTTCGCCTCGCGTTCCTTCCGGTCCTCGATACGGAAATCGTTGTCGGTCATCTGGTGCCTCCCGTTTCGTTGTGGAGTTGGTAGTCGAATGTCTCAAGCTCGCCCGCGGTGATGGATGCGAGCGTGCAGGCGCCGTCGGGCAGGAGTTCCACGAGTTGGGCCCCGCCTTTCGGACTGATGCGAACCGCGTATCCGCTCATGCCAAGCATGACGATGCTCGCCTTCGGCGGCTTGGGTGGCGTCAGCAGCGTTTCCGCGTCGATTCTCCTGAGTGACATCACAGCTCCTTGTTGATCGTGTCGATGATGAGGTCCACGATTCCGGTGACGTCGAGGTCGACGTCACCGACGATGTGACCGAGCGGACGCCTTGCTTCGATTTCGTCCCATACGTCGCCACAGGCCGGCATGATGGCGTCGCCATGGTCGTCGAATTCGTCGAACACGGCCCTCACGCACGCCTTGCGAATGTCGTTCATGCAATGCTCCTTGTGCAATTCGTCTCGCCCTCCTCAAGCCATTCGGCCACGGCCGTTTCCGGATAAAGGATCATCCGCCCGTGCTTCACGAACCGAGGACCCTGTCCACGGAAACGCAACTGGGCCAGATACCCCTGCCGCGTCCGAATCTCCTCCGGCGTCTCGGCCCCGAAAAGCCTCGCCACCTGTGTGGTGGTCATCATCTGCTGCAAGACCATCACGCACCCGCTTCCAACGTCGGCTGAGCGCGACCCCAGTACCGGTCGATGAAATAGCGCTGCCCCTTGCCGGTGACCTTCGGAGTACGGCTGACCGTGGTGTGACCATCGGCATGGGTGACGGTGGTCTCCTTGATGCGGAACAGGCCGAGGTCCATCGCACGCTGTGTCGGCACGTTGCGATTCGAACCGGACTTGCCGAGATACCCGTCAGCCTGAAGAAGACGGAACAGTCTGTTCTGGCCGATGTCCATCCCGTTCTGCCGGAGCATCTTCGCGAGCTCGCCGACCAGGCACGTGCCATCGGACGCGGCCACGGCGTCCGCGAACCGCGCTTTCGGCTCCAGTTCCACGATGCGCGTCTGCTGTTCGGCGATCTTCCGCTGCTGCTGTTCCATGGTGCGTTGGCCGATCATCACGGCCTTCGCGAGGATGGTCATGTCATCATCCGCGTCTGTGGTGGGAATGTAGCCGCCGGTCCTGCGGATCTGGGGCAGCACCTCATGCGTCACCCAACGCTGGAAACGCTTGACGAACGCCTGCGCCTCTTCATTCTTAACGTATGCCGTTTCGCGGTTAAGAATTGCGCGGTAAAGACCTGACTCGGTGAGAACCGTCATATTCTGCGGTCCACTGGGGGTACTCACTTCGTGTGTACCCCTCTCATCGCCATCGAGATTGCGGGTGAGGTTTGCCGCGTCGCGGTATCCGAGAATCTTGGCGATGTCGGATGCGACGAACATCACCTCGTCGCCATCGGCGAGCGCCCTGACTTTGTTTCCTTCGAATTCGAAGGGTTGGATTTCATTGTTCATTATCGTTTCCATGTGAGAACACCTTCCTTTCGATTACTTCTGTCGGCGAGCGCCGATTGCTTATGGTTTGATTTGGTTGATGCCGTCGATTGGTTGGAGGAGCTTGATCATGAGCTGGTAGAGGCTCATGCCGAGCATCGTCGCCGTCTTCTCGAGTTGCTCGGTGTTAAACGACCCCTTGCCTCCCAGACGTTCGCTGACGGTTTTCTCGCTCATGCCGAGCTCCTTGGCGAGCGCGGCCTGTGTTTTGCGGTGCCGTGCAAGCTCACCGCTGAGATTCCTTGCGATGGTTTCCGTCTCACTCATCTGTCTTGCCGCTCCTTTCTTTGTTCATTGCCTTGCGGTAATTCTTATCGTACTTAATTGAGTAAGTTTATTGTTACTCAATTAAGTATTCTTTACAAATCCTTCTCAATTGGGTACCATGTTGGGCATGGGAAGCATTGCCAGAAATGAAGTCACCGAAGACAGCAAGAGAATCATCGACATATGTCGAGATCTCGTTAAACGAAGCGGAATAACAAATGCCGAGTTCTACAAAAAGAGCGGTATGAGAAACAACTACTGGCACGTAAGGCTCCGATATGAAGCGCCGCTCACGACGTCCGACGTGGAGCACATCGCCTCCACATTCGGGCTCACCAGCCTCGACATCTACACACGAGCACTCGGCAGCGACGCCGCCCGCGCCTACGAAGCCCGCGAGCGCGAATCCCGGATCACCGATGATCTCATCGACCGTATCGCCGCGCACCCCGAAGACTATGACGTGGCCGCCAACATAGATGAGAATCGTGACGTGGAAAGCGAGACGCCGGATGACTGACATTGTCGAAAACACAGAAATAGACATTTCCTTTGATACAGAAACACTCGTGAGCGAAAAGTGAGATCGTGATGGCATGGATAATACTCATCATCATCCTCGGAACCGCAGTCGCAATTGCGTTATCCGACGGAAAACAAACAAACGCGGACAACGGCAATGAGACAGAAAGGACGACGGAATACGATCGTCGTTTGGTGCGGGATGGCGACACCTTTAGGGAAGTAGTAACCGAAAAAGACGCGCGTAAGACGAACGCCACCTCGAAGGATACCCCGACGCTCTCCGTTTATACGGAGACCCCATACCGCCGAAAGCCAGATCCGCGATGCTTGCGTCCGGTCAGGGGACTGAAGGAGTATGTCCCAATCTACAGTTCCGCTTTTCTCCCACCGGAACACCAGCTTGACCTAGTCACCATATTCGACGATGGAAACACAAATCTGAAGCTTGCTTTGTTCAACGGTCAACTTGTATTGGAAGCGCCCAATGGGATACTGCCGAACAAAGCTTCAGGGCAAATATACAAGCTCGGCGTTTTCACCTGTTCCCTTCGTGGCGGCTCCCACTACGAGAAAGCCCTACGGGCCGCCGACACACGTCCTTTGAGACCAGCAATGCTTGTCAGGGAACCGGGCAACCAGTATGATCGCAACGCCGTGGCGATTCACGCGCCCAACGCCGGTCTTATCGGATATGTCAACAAGCAGAACGCTGCACGTTTGGCAAAACACATGGATTCCGGCGAAGAGTATTCAGCGATGTTCACCTGTGGCAACGCTCCGGGAGCGGGAAACGGAAACCCAGTGGCGCTGCTTATAGCTCCGACAAACGTGATGACGACCATCATGCGCAACAGTGGGCTGATGGACAATCAGCAGATATAAAGGACGGAAACCGTCAGTATGGATACCAACTGCGATTTGGAAGAGACGCCAGACGACTGACATTGACACGCTGTACGCGCGGGCCGGGGGCATGGGCCTGCGCGTCGAAGAGGACTGCCTGCCCCGTGGGATGAACGGCTACTATTGCGACGCGCTAGGCCTCATCGTCCTGCACGACAAGCTCAACGCGAGGCAACGCCGCTGCACATTGTGCCACGAGCTCGTCCACGCCAGACACCACGACCCCGGATGCGGCAGCCAATACGGCATCAAATGCGAGCGCCGGTGTCGCAGGGAGACGGCGTTGGCGTTGATATCGCCGGTGGATTACGGCATGGCCGAGGAAGTGTACGAAGGTAACACGTGGATGATGGCCGTGGAATTGGGCGTGACCGTACAGGTATTGTCCGACTACCGGCAGCTGCTCTACGATTCCGGCGTGTGCGTACAATAATTTATACGCCTTTATACGTGCTTATAGAGCCTTATACTCCTTCGGATTCCTTATAAAAAAAGACCCCGGCCACCCGCATACCGCGAGCGCCGGGGCTTGCCATAATGTCACGAGCCGCTTTTTGCCGAACTGCCGAACAGGAAGCCGACGGCTACCATGGCGAGTGTTTTCAACGCTTCCACACCATTGGACAGTGCGTCTCCGTTGCCTTTGAAAAAATCGAGGATCGCCAGAATGAGTAGTCCGAGAAGGCATACGTTAAGGAACTGAGAAGCCACATTGTTTTTGAAGTTTTCGACGGAGAACTTATGTTGCTGTTCCGTGTCTATTTTTTCACGTGCTGGGAGCGATTCGTTTGCCGCGGCGTTCGCGTCGGTTGATTCCGACAGTGGCATGGGTATGTCCTCGTCAGCATCGTCGGGTATGCGGTTAGTGCCATCTTCCGCCATTTTCCGTTCACACTTTCAGGTAAGCGTCGAACGTGTGGTCCTCGGCCATATCGACATTACCTACGAATCGGCTCTTGTTCTCCACCGCTTTGCTCCATGCCGACCCTGAAAGATGGGTGATTCTGGAAAGCGTGACGGCGGGCAGATTCTTCATGTGGTCCCATACCGTGTCGATGGCTTTTTTTAGTTCGGGGCTTGATGATTCGTCCGCCGCATACGCGTTGCCCATGGCGTCCTTCGCGTATTCGGTGATCGGGTTTCCGCCGAACGATTTGAATTCCCCGTACACTGCTCCGCATACCGGACCGTACCGCCACGGCTGGAACGATTCGGTGAGGAGCCTGTGGCCGGTGTTGCGCTGGTACAGGCATGTGATGAAGAACATGAGCTTCTGCAATTTCATCGGACTCACGGCGATCTTCTCTTTGAAGGCGCGGCGAAGGATGCTGTTGGCTATCAGCTCCGGGTCTATCCCCGTCCCCGGCAGACTGCTTCTTTTTGCTTCGGACATACCCAACACACCTCCCTGCTTCTGTTTTCAATCTACCGGCGAGCGCGGGGCTTCGTCAACGTTTCTTCACAATCTGGATAATCCTGACACATTTTGATGATTTTGGTGGGCGTGGTTCGTTGCGCCCAACTTGCATTACTTTACATACTTTGTTATAATAGTTATGTCAACGGAAAGGAGGTGAGCATGAAATGGACGGACATCGTGACCGCCATCAGCTCGGTGGTGAGCAACATCATCGCACTGGCGGCGCTCATCATCTCGATACGGCGCCGACCACGCCATAAGAGATGACGAAAGGGTTCCGAGCAGACCTAGTGCCCGGAACCCCGGTTCCATCCTATTTCATGGCCATCATGAAAACAAGCACCATATTCGCCGTCTGCGGCATCACATGCGGCCTGCTGTCGGCCATGCTCGGCTTCGCGGGAAAACCATGGCAGGCCGGACTGTTCGGACTCGCGGCCGGCATCTGGAGCCTTGCCACACTCACCATGGACAGACGTGGCGGCAAGGATGACTGAACGCTATCTGAGCATGACCGAGGTGGCCGAACGCCTCGGAATCACCAAAGGCGCACTGGCACGATACAGGCTGCCCGACCCCGACGTGGTCGTCGGCAAGGCCAGAGGCTGGCGTGAGGACACCATCGACCGGTGGAATGCCAGCCGCCCCGGCCGAGGCGTCGGCGGCGGCAGGCCACGGAAGAAGGCGGAAGATGGCGACCATTGACGCATACGACACCAAGGACGGACGCCGATGGCGCGTCATCTACCGCAAACCGGACGGCACGCAGACCAGCCGGCGCGGCTTCCAACGCAAACGCGACGCCCAAGAATGGCTGGCCGAACACGTCACCGTCGCCAAGGCCAGCGGAACGTACATCGACCCGCAGGCCGGACGCCGGAAGGTCGGCGGGCTCTGGCCGGCATGGATAGCCAAGAAGCGCGTCTCGTCAAAGGCCAGCTACGTCGAATCGCTCGAACGCGCGTGGCGGGTCCATGTCGAACCGCAATGGGGCGCGCGCACGCTCGAATCACTGACCCGCGCCGAAATCCAGGAATGGGTCAGCGGGCAGGCCGAAAGCAAGAGCGCCACCGTCGTACTGCGCAACCTCGGAATCCTGCGCGGCATCTGCGCCGACGCCGTGTCCGACAGGCTCATCCCATCCAACCCATGCGACGGCATCGAGACGCCACGCAAGAAGCGCAAGGAGCACACGTACCTCACCGTCGAACAGCTGTTCCGGCTCGCCGACGAATCCGGCGACCGGCGGACGATGGTGCTCGTGCTTGGCCTGTGCGGACTGAGATGGGGCGAGATGGCCGGACTGCACGTCGAGGACGTGGACTTCGCCAGACACCGGCTTTCGGTCAGACGGAGCGCCACCACAGTCGGCCACGAGGTGGTGGTCGACCTGCCAAAATCCGGCAGGCCGAGGCAGGTCGTGTTCCCCAGAACACTCGACGCCCCACTACGCGAGCGGTGTGCGGGAAGGGAAGGCGGAGAGCCGCTGTTCCCTGCGCAGGACGGCGGATATCTGGCGCGCACCGCGCCGCCGAACGACCCGACCAAATGGTTCTGGCGGGCGAAGAGGCGCGCCGGCGTCCCTCTCGGACTCACCTACCACGACCTGCGCCACACCGCGGCGAGCCTCATGGTCAGCTCCGGAGCGAACGTCAAGGCCATCCAGAACCAGCTCGGCCACGCGAGTGCGGCGATGACCCTGGATGTGTACGCCGACCTGTTCGACGACGATCTGGACGCGGTCGGGCTAGCGATGGATTCGTTGCTGCTTCGGGAAAATGTTGCCAAAATGTTGCCAAAAACGACTGCGAGCGCGGCGTGATTCAAGCGGTAGTAGGGCTTTCGGGCTTGATGTAGCGGGGTTCGATTCCCCGCATCTCCACGGATTGAAAGCCGCCAGGAATGGCGGCTTTTCCTTTATTTCCAACGGTTTCCGCCACTTTTGCAATTCGCTGCAATTCACCCTTTATCGCGATATTTCTCAAAAACATGGGCAAAATGTGGGCACGAATCATGTGTCAGCAATGACGGCTTTCTGTATTGGTAATCACATTTCTCGTTCGGTGAAACAACGCATGTCGGCAGCAACGCCTCCGTATCATCGAAATAACCGTCCGGCGCCTTCCAATATTACAAGCCGCCGGCCAGCCAACCATCGAAAGGGACGATATCATGGCGAAGCTTACAGAGGAAATGAAGGATTTCATCAGCAGCAATCTCGCTTGGGTGGCCACCATCGGCAAGGATGGACACGTCGATTTGGGGCCGAAAATGAGCACGTTCGTCATCGATGACACTCATATCGGCTATCACGAGCGTACCGCCGGCCAAATGTACCGTAATCTGCTCGACGGCAGCGAACTGGTCATCGCAGTGGCCAATCTTGAGCATAAGCGAGGTTATCGTTTCCGTGGCAACGTCACTCTGCATTCCGATGATGCGATCTACGATGAGCAGGTCGCCGTGGCCGAACATAACGGCACGAAGAAGCCCATGACCATTCCCGTTCTGGAGATCACGGAGATTCAGGACTTGACGCCAGGGGCGACCGCAGGCAAGACCATCGTCAAGGACTGACGCCCGTTCAACGCATACGGCTAATACCATCCATCCAAACGCGGAAACGCGCTCTGGCCCTCCCTTGGAAAGAAGGTCCAGAGCGCGTTTCGTTTTTCTGTCAAGACAAAAAGAGCTAGATCAAAGTATTTCCGCTCCGTCATGCAGTGACGTTGCGCAATAACGCTATTTGATGATCGGTCTCAACGGCGCGGACACGTCCACGTTATGCTTGTCTCCAATCACGTTCGGATCATTGACGATCTTGTCCACCACCGCTTTCTTGAGCTTCAGGTCCGAGGAATCACCCCATACGATCACGCGGTCTCCCCCATTGAGTTCCGTGGTGATGGAATCCTGGGTCGCCGCGGTGACCTTGGTGATGGAATTGCGCATCGATTCCGGCAGTGAGCTGAGAATCTTCAACGCTTCCTTGATAGGACGCCTAGACAGGCTCGCATCGACGTTCTGCACTTCGATGACGGGAATGCCTTCCACGGAAACGCCGCTGACGGAATTGAGCACGCGGCCCTTGCTGTCGACCGCCGTCATATGGTCCTCGCTGGTTTTGAGCATGGCCGCGGGTTTCTGCGCCTTGATCGTCACTTCAAGCGAGTTCGGCAGCTGTTTCTTCGACTTGGCTGACGTGACTCCCGGAATCGCCTTGATCTGCTTCTCCACGGCTCCATCCGAAACCAGGAACAACGATTTTCCGGACTGCTGCCTCGCGATGTCAAGCACCTGCGATTCACTCACCCATTCGTTGGCGCCGACCACGCTGATGTTGCCTGGCTCCAAACGGAACACCGACGAGAAGAGGAACAGCCAGACGACAGCTCCCAAAACCACGGCTACGACAAGACCGATGAGCACGCGCAGGACTATGGCTCGCGCGCCGGCCTGACGGCGTTCCTTGAGCCGTTCGCCGAAATCAACCACTTTCGGACGTGTCATGATGCCGATCGTGCCGGTGGTCTCCTGCAGGGTTTTGGAAACCAGGTCCTCGCTTTGCAAACGTCGCGCGTCTACGAAGCCTTCGGCTTTTGAACGGTCCGCGTACCCTTCAATCGACCGTCCTTCGGCATGCTCCGATGAGATGGACCGTCCGGAACGTCGTCCGCCCGACTGGTCCGTCTCCTGCACATCCTTGCCGGAACTGATGACCCGTCGAGCCATCAGCCCTCGCAATCCCAACGATGCGCTTCAAGAGCATGCAGGATGACCTCGTCCATCTGCGTGATGTCGCCGGCGCCTACGGTGAAGATGACGTCGCCATGATGCGCGCGCATCACCATCATCTGGGCCGCGGTGTGCATGTCTTCGACGCCACGGACCCAGTCCTTTGCCGGTTCATGCTCAAGCTTGAGCGCCTCGTCCACGATGGTGGCCGGAGTCACGTCGGGGAAATCCTCCTGCTTCTCGCGCGCGGGGAAGATGCCGGTAACGATGACGTCATCGGCCTTGGCAAGCGCCTGCGCGAATTCAGAGCTGAAGAAACGCGTGCGGGAGAACAGGTGCGGCTGGAAGATCACACGGATCTTGGACTGCGGGTAGCGGCGACGGGCCGCATCCAGCAGCGCAGCGATTTCGGTCGGATGATGCGCGTAATCATCGACGACCGTCACTTGGCTGACGGTGCCACGGACCTGGAAGCGGCGTGCGGCACCGAGGAACGAGGTGACCGCCGCGGAGGCACGTTCGACGTCCATACCCAACAGCGCGGCCGCGATAATCGCCGCGGAGGCGTTGCGTGCGTTGTGGATGCCGGGAACGGTAAGCGTCACTGCGATGCGGCGCTCCTCTTCGCCGATCAGTCCGCCCGGAATATGCAGCGTGAAATGTTCGGCTCCGCTTTCGGCGGTTTCGCTTTCCGATTCGATGCGTACCAGCGTGGCACCGTTCAGGTCGCCCAATTCGGCGGCGTTCCGTGTTGAATAGACGATCGTGCGTCCGGCCACAGTGGCGTCAAGCGCACGTAGCACGGCAAGGTTGCCTTCGTCGTCGCCGCACATGATTACGGCTTTGGTGGCGTGTCCGGCATGGTCCACGAATGCGGCCCGATAGTTGTCCTGCGTGCCGTAGTGGTCAAGGTGGTCGGCTTCGGAATTGGTGATGATGGCGATTTGCGGATGGTATTTGGCGAAGCTGCCGTCCGATTCGTCGGCCTCGGCCACCAGCACGTTGCCCTTGCCGGCATGGCCGCCGTCCAAAATGGCACCGTCTTTGCCTTGGATGGAACCGCCGATGGCGTAGCTCGGATCGGCGAGTTCGCCTTCTCCGGCGTTCACGAGAATGTGCGCCAGCATGGAGCTGGTCGTGGTCTTGCCGTGGGCGCCGGCCACGGTCACCGCACGTTTCGCGTTCATCAGCAGGGCGAGGATGTCGCTGCGGTGCACGATGCGCTCCCCTGCCTCATGCGCGGCGACGATTTCCGGATTGTCCGGCTTGATGGCGCTGGAGAACACGACGGTGTTCTTGCCTTCGACGTTCTTCGCCTGCTGGCCGAATTCGACGGTGATGCCGAGGCTTTGCAGACGGTCGGTTTTGGCGCTTGGCTCACGGTCCGAACCATCGACCTCGACACCCTGCTCATGCAGCATTTCAGCGAGCACGCTCATGCCCGCGCCACCAATGCCGATGAAATGCGTGGCACCTAGGTCATGCACCGTCTCTTCAGGTGCGAACGACGCATGGGTTGGGTCAAGAATTATGGTACCGGCTTCACGCTGGTTGTCAGACACGATTGCTCCTCGTAAATTGTTTTCAAGCTCATTTCATTATGGCCGCACCCATGGTCTCCCACGGGGTGTGGCCATGATTGTTCGGCCGGTTAATCAGCTGGCTGATCGATTAGCGCGAGCACGCGCTTCGCCATGACTTCGGCGGCGTCGCGGATGCCGTATTTCCACGCGTTGGCACCGTATCGGGACAGCTTGTCCGGATCGGCAAGCAGTTCCGGCACATGGCCACGGACCCAATCCGGGGTGAAATCGCCATCCGCCACCATCAAGCCCCCTTCCGCGTCGACCACGGGCTGCGCGTTGAAACGCTGCTCGCCATTGCCGATCGGCAGAGGCACGTAAATCGCCGGCAGTCCCAAAGCCGTCAGCTCGCTGACCGTGCCGGCTCCGGAACGGCAGATGATCAGATCGGCGCAGGCGAACGCCAGATCGATGCGTTCCAGATAGGGAGCCACACGGTAATCGCCATCCGAAACGTGGTCGGGGCCAAGCTCGCCGAGCACATCCTCTCCGGCGCTTACCGACACCAAGGAACGCACTTCGTCGTCTTTGCCCTTACCGGTCAGATGAATCACCTGGGCGTGCGCAAGCAGGTCCTTGGCGGAAGCGGCCACAGCCCTGTTCACGTTCACCGCACCCAAGGATCCGCCGGTGACGACCACGAGCGGACGGTCCGGATCGACGCCAAGCTGCGCCGCGGCGGCTTTACGAGTGGCGGTACGGTCATGTTCCAGATCGGACGCCAATCGTGCGATTGCCGGACGAAGCGGCAGGCCCACGCGTTCGACTTCGACGCCCCTGCGTGGTTTCAGTCCTGGCTGGGCGTATGCGGCACCGATCATGGACGCCCAACGCGCGCCCAGCTTGTTGGCCATGCCCGCACGTGCGTTCTGTTCGTGAATCGCAATCGGAATGCCCATGCTGTGCGCGGCCGCGTATACGGGTGCGGACGTGTATCCGCCGAAACCGACGACCACTTGGGCCTGATGCCGGGTGAGGATGTCACGTACTTTGGCCTTCTCGGCCTTCCATTTGGCTGGAAACTGCAACGCAGCCTTGTTGGGCCTGCGCGGGAACGGCACTTTTTCGATGGTTTCCAGTTCGAAACCGGCCTGCGGAACCAAATCACGCTCCAGACCGACGGCGGTGCCCACCACCGCGATATCCGCTTCCGGTTCAAGCTCGCGAATCACATGCGCCACGGCGAGCAGAGGATTGACGTGGCCTGCCGTGCCGCCACCGGCAAGAACGATATGCTTCTGATTGCTCATAATCCACGAGCTTAGCCCACCATGCGGCGGCAGGCCACGCGGCATACCGCCGCCGATGCAGATACTTACATTTCGTCTACTTTTCTTTTGCTTGCTTCGCAACTCGCATGACGGGAACCGATTACAGTATGCGGTTCTCGGCTTTGACCTGCGGCTGCTCCTTCATCAGGCTGATGGCCACGCCGGCGGCCCCCAGACACATGATAAGAGACGATCCGCCTGCTGATACGAACGGCATCGGCACGCCCATGACCGGCAGCAGGCTGACGACGACGCCGATGTTGACAAACGCCTGGCCGACGATCCATACCGCGATGCACACCAACGCCATGGTGATGTACCGGTCGCGGACCTGCACGGCCACCATCAGCATGCACCACGTCATGACGATGAACAGCAGAATCACCATGGCTGCTCCGACGAATCCGGTTTCCTCGCCGATGATGGCGAAGATGAAATCGTTGTGCGCTTCGGGAAGATAGCCCCATTTCTCGCCGGAATTGCCGATGCCGACGCCCAACAAGCCGCCGGATGCGATCGCGTATTTGCCGTGGACCGCCTGATAGCACACGCCCTGCAGGTCGGACGGAGAGCAGGTCCGGTAGGCCGCCATGATGCGGCCGAGTCGGTTGGGGCTGGTCAGAATGAATCCGACGATACCGCATATGCCAAGCAGCGCGGCTCCGGCAAGCCATTTGCCGGGGAATCCGCCAAGCAGCAATGCAATGCCGCCAATTGCGAGAATAATCAAGCCCGTACCAAGATCCTTGCCGGACATGACCAGGCAGAACGCGCACAGATAGCCGAGAATAAGCTTGGAGTACGCGCGGGGCGCGCCGACCTTCTTCACCTGCTTGCGCGCGTTGATCAGCTCGTTCGGCATCCAGATGCATAACGCCAGCTTGACGATTTCCGCGGGCTGCATGGTGAACACGCCCGGAATGCCGATCCATCCTTTGTTGCCGTTGACTTCGACGCCCAATGGCGTCAGTGTGGCAGCCTGCATGACCATGGCGCCAAGCAGGAACCAGAAGCTGATCTTTCGGTAGAAGCTGGCCGGCAGCATCATCGTGATGAATGCTATGACCAGGCCGAACACGCAGTACATGCCCTGTTTCAGCGCCTGCGCCCATGGCGACTGCCCGTTGGCGATCATGTTCACCGAAGAGCTGGAGAACACCATGATCACGCCGAAGATCGTGAGGATGATCACGCATAGGCGGAATCCGTGGAAGCACCATAACGGGTTGGCGAGATTACGCGTTCCGCCGTTCTTCAACGGTTCTCGTGTCTGTGCCGCGGCGCCGTCCGTCATGTTCGGGCGGCTTGCGGAAGACGTGATGCTACGGCTGGCCTCAGGCTTCCCCATGCTCATTCACCCAACGCTGAGCCTGCTGCGCGAACTGGTTTCCGCGATCGGCGTACGACTTGAACTGGTCCATGGACGCGCAGGCCGGAGCCATGAGCACCACATCGCCGGATTGCGCGTAGGTGCCGGCAGCATCGATGGCGCGGGCCATGACGGTGTCGTTGTCCGTGGGATCGATGATGGACATGGGAATGTCGGGAGCGCTTGCCTTGAACGCGTCCAGCATTGGCTGCTGGTCCTTGCCGATGATGATGGCCGCCTTGATGGTGTGCGCCTGGTCGGCGACGAGCTGTTCGAAACGGCTTCCTTTGGCAAGTCCGCCGGCGATCCACACCACGGACTTGTCCGCGAAGCTGTCAAGCGACGCCTTGGCCGCATGCGCGTTGGTGGCTTTGGAGTCATCCACGAAACGGATGGTGCCACCGTCGGACGTTTTGGCGACGGCGACGGTCTGGATGCGGTGGCCGCCCGGCGTGAACTGCTTGAGCGCGGCCAACGCCTTGTCTTTGTCTGCTCCGAGACCCAACACCAGCGCCAACGCGGTCAGGGCGTCGGCGAGCAGATGCGGGTAGACCGTGCCATCCGGCTCGGTCAGATGCGTGAAATCGGTGACCTTCGCCACTTGGAACGGCTTTCCCTCTTCTCCGCCGGCAATGCCGGACATGTCGACGATCCAGCCATCTTTCACACCGATCTGCCCGTCCTTCGGCTCGGCCAACGTGAAGCCGATCCGGCGGCATTCCGGCGCGGTCTGGGCCGCGAACGCCAGTTTGGTGACGCGTTCGTCGTCGGCGTTGTAGACCAGCGCCTTCTTGACGTTGTGGAACACCTTCGCCTTGTCGGCGGCATAGTTCTCGATGCCGCCATGCCAATCGAGATGGTCGTCGGCGATGTTGGTGATCGCCGCGCAGTCGAGTTCCAGAGAATAGGTGAAATGCAGCTGGAACGAGCTCAGTTCGACGCAGAGCACGTCGTTCGCGGGATCGACGGCGGCATGCGACACGGCTTTGCCGATGTTGCCGACGGCGGGAGCGGCCAGGCCGCATGCGGTCAGCATTTCGGAGGTCATTTTCGTGGTCGAGGTCTTGCCGTTGGTGCCGGTGATGCCGATCCACTGCGCCGGCTTGCCGGTGGTGTTGCTGTTCACGCGCAGCTGCCAGGCCAGTTCGACTTCGCTCATGACCGGTATGTTGCGTTTCTGCGCCTCAAGGATGAATGGCGTGCGCGGGTTGAAGACCGGCGAGGTCATCACCATGTCGGTATTGTCCCAATCGATTTGGTCGAAGGAATGCAGGTCGGCGTCCGGCTTCTTCTCATCCACGCCCAGCACTCTGCCGGCACGGGAGCCCAGCACTTCCATCATGCTTTGCCCGGAGACACCGAGACCAGCCACGATTACGGTCTTGCCATCCATATTCATATCCATCACCCTTCAATCGGAAACGTCATTTGCCGTGATAGCACACTCATATTGCGGGCGTAAAGCCGTGCCCGCAATCGTGTCACAGGCCGGAACGGGCCACCCAATCGCCGTAGAACAGCACCAAGGCGATCAGCACGAACAGCATCTCGATCATCCAGAACCGGACCACGACCTTCACTTCCGGCCAGCCCTTCAATTCGAAATGATGATGGATCGGGGCCATCTTGAAAACGCGCTTGTGGGTCATCTTGAAGTAGCCGACCTGGATGATGTCGCTCATGGTCTCGATGACGAACAGACCGCCAAGGATGATCGCCAGGAATTCGGTGTGCGTGGCGATGGACATGGCTGCGAACAGACCGCCAAGCGCCAAGGAGCCGGTGTCTCCCATGAAGATGGAGGCCGGATTGGAGTTGTACCACAGGAAGCCGAAGCAGGCTACGGCCGCGCACGCCGCGATGATGGTCAGGTCAAGAGGATCGGACACCGCATAGGTGAAGCCTGGATGGTCCGAACCCTTGAGGTGGTAGAACTCCCAGAACGCGATGATCGCATAGCCGATGAAGGCGATCATCGAGGAGCCGGCGGCCAAGCCGTCAAGACCGTCGGTCAGATTGATGGCGTTGGTCCATGCGGTCATCAGGAAATTCACCCAGATCACGAACAGCACGATGGCCACGACACGACCGGCGAATTCAAAGCTGAAGAACGGCTTTTCGATGAAGCTCATGCCGGCCTGGGCGCTGGGGAAGCCGGATTTGGTCGGCAGAATCAGCGCCAGCACCGCGTATATGGTGGCGAGGATGAACTGTCCGATGAACTTGCCCTTGACGGTCAGTCCCTCGCTCTGCTTCTTGCGGACCTTCGCGAAATCGTCGATGAATCCCAAGAATCCCATCGACAGCATGGCGAACAGCACCAAGACCGCGGACCACGACGGCACCTCTCCCCTGGTGAGGAACCGATACAGTGCCGAGGAGCACCAGCCGAGCACCACCGCGAGGTTGATGACCACGCCGCCAAGCGTCGGCGTGCCGCGCTTGACGAGATGCGACTTCGGGCCATCCTGACGGATGTACTGTCCGTAATTGAGCTTGTGCACCAACTTAATCAGCAGCGGAGTGCCCACAATCGTCACGACGAGCGACACCATAATGCCGATGATGAGTGAAATCACCTGATCTTCTCCGTTTCAGTCAGCTATGATCGGCACGACGCCGATTCCGTCAGTTTTGCGTCCAACGCTCCGCCAGAGCGCTCAATCCGGACGCGTGGGATCCTTTCAGCAACACCACTGTACCCTCATGGTCGGTCGCAAGCCGGGTGACCATTCGGTCGGCCTGTTCGGCATCATGCGCCCATTGCACCATCGTCGGGTCGGCAGCAACCGCCTTGCCGCCCTGCGCCATGGCCTCGGCAAGCGCGTCCAACGCCTCGTCGGAAGTGCTGCCGACCGTCACAAGCGCGTCCGCACCGCCCTCGACGGCGTATCTGCCGACATCCTCATGCAGGCGATGCTCATCCGGTCCGAGCTCCAACATGGCTCCGAGAACCGCTATTCTGAACGGCTGCTGCTCGGCGCCGGCATGCCAGCGCGACAGACCATCGAGTCCGGCCTTCATGGAATCGGGGTTGGCGTTGAACGAATCGTCGATCAGTGTGAACGACGTTTCGGGCTTGGTGACGGTGGACACCGCCATACGATGCGGGCTGATGCTCGTCACGTCGGATAGGCCGGAGGCCACAGCGTCAATCGGCATGCCCAACGTCATCGCCACCGTGGCTGCGGCAAGCGCGTTCATGACGTTGTGCTGTCCGCAGATGCCGAGCGTGACGTTGGCGTGCCGGCCTGTCTTGTCTTCCAGTACGAATGACGGATGGTCGAGATCGTCGCAGCGCACGTCGAGCGCGGTCGTGTCCAGTTGCGCGTCTTCTTTCTGCGGCAGGCCGAACCACAGCACATCGGCCGGAGCGATGGCGCTCATCGCGGCCACATGTTCGTCGTTGGCGTTGAGGATGGTCAGGCCGCCCGGCACCAGTCCGCGTACGATTTCCGATTTGGCTTGGGCGATGCGTTCCGCAGAGCCGAATTCTCCCAGATGCGCCACGCCCACCTTGAGCACCACGGCGATGTCCGGCGGAACCAGGGAGGTGAGGTTGGCGATTTCGCCCACGTGATTGGCGCCCATTTCCGCCACCAGGAAACGCGTGCCGGCATTCACCTTGAGCGACGTCAGCGGCAGGCCGATCTCATTGTTGAACGATCCGACCGGAGCGACGGTGTCGCCCATTTTGGACAGCAGCGATTTGAGCAGATCCTTGGTGGTGGTTTTACCGACGGAACCGGTGATGCCGATGACGGTGAACGGCGATTCCAGCGCGCGCCGACGCTCGATATTATGCTTGGCGAGCGCTCCCAACGCCTTGACGGTGTTTTCTACGACGATCTGCGGCACCTGCGCGCCCGCGATTTCGTGGTCGACCAGTGCGGCCACAGCCCCCTGCGCGCCGACCTTCGGCACGAAATCATGACCGTCGACGCGTTCGCCGGCAATCGCCACGAAAACGGATCCCGGCACGATCTGGCGCGAATCCGTGAAGGCGCTGATGGCCACCGGTTCGTCGGTCGGCACGGTCGTCGGCATCAACCGTCCATCAACCGCCTGCGCGATCTCCGTCAGGCTCATCGGCATCATGGTCGGGCTGCTCACTGTCGTTACTCCTCTAATGGTTGGGTTTGTGTTTGATGTGGAGAATGTTTCGTTCCACGTTTAGTTCAGGTCACGCGAGACGCGTAACGCGCTTTTGATGTTGGCTTTCCTCACGCCGGCGGCCAGCACCATGGCGATGGACAGGGACAGCGAACGGCTGTCCGTCTGGCCGTATGCCGTCGCGGCCTGCGCCGCAAGCAGGTCGGATTCCTGGGTTCGTCCCGCGATGCGGGTCTGTTTGCCGACCGCGCATCCGAATTTTGCGACGAGTTTCGCAACCTCGGCATCGCTCAGCCCGTTGTCATCGCAGGCAAGCACATCGACGCTGACCGATTGCAACGCGTCCTCACGCAGGGTCTCTTCATCCAACGCGAGGATCACAGCGGCTGCGCCGTCTTCGGCGCACACCGCCATGGTACGTTGCACATCGATGGCCGACAGAGGATATTCCAGATTGAGGAAGCGTTCCAATGACTGTGAATCGGACGAGCTGATCACGCCGACGGGGTTGCCCAGCATGTGCAGGAAATCCGCGAGGTTCCTCACATCGGATTCCACGATCTCCCTGTTCTTCCCCGTGATGGCGAACACGGCCAATGCGTCGGACGGATTGCCGGCCATGTCGCTCACCAGTTTGCCGAGCTGTCCCATGGTGGGTTCGGCGTAGATGAGCGGAATCTGGATGTCGTCGGTTTGACCGCGCAGCGCATGGGGCACGATCGCGCCATATGCTCCCTGCTCCTGAGCCTGCGACAACTGGTGCACGTCCACATCGGCGGACGGGACGAACAGTGCGCCGGGACGCACCGATTCGACATCATCCGCGATGGAAGTGATCGTCACTTCAGCCGCCGACGTCGGATCAAGATCGAAACCGTATCGGCTGGCAAGCAGCCCTAAAGTCATTCGTCTGTTCATGGATTCGCTGACCGCGCTCACCTTTCCGCCCCTCCGTGTCTGAATACGTATTCGCTCACCAATTCACCGGAATAGCATCCGTGCGAGGTGAAGACGCCGGCACTTCATACTTCTGCATAAGGAATTCACCAATCTCCGCGGTGACAGGACCCGCCGTCAAACCGCCGAAGCTGCCTTGGGGATCTTTGAGCACCACGGTGATGACGAAGCGTGGATTATCCGCGGGAATGATCGTCGAGTAATCGCTGATGATCGAGGTCAGTTGGCCGTTCGCTCCGGCGACTTCTGCTGTGCCTGATTTCGCCGCCATACGATAGCCGTCGACCTTCACGAAAGTGTTGTAGTGTTCAGCGGACGATTCCATGGCGTTGAGCATCTGGCTCGCCACGGATTCGTCGATGACGCGCGTCGCCTCGCCCTTGGACTGCTGCTCTTCGACATGCCCCGCGGTGTCGGTGATGGACTTGATGATGCGTTGCGGCTTTTTGACGCCCTTGTTGGCTATCACCGAAACCGCGTTGGTCAGCTGCATGACGTTCACCGTGTACCCTTGACCGAACAGCACGGTGTTGCGGGTTCGCCTGTCCCAGCTATCCGAGGGGTGCAGCACGCCTTCGGATTCGCCTGGCAGGTTCAGTCCTGTGGCCTGTCCGATACCGAATTTGCTGATGAAGTTGTACCGCTGCTCGTTGGTCATCTTGTCTCCGGCAATGACCATGCCAACGTTCGACGACTGTTCGAGGATGCCGGCGAGCGTCCAATGTTCGTTGCCATGGTCCACCGCGTCCTTATAGGTCTGTCCTTCCACGGTCACCGTGTTCGGTACCGTGAATTTGTCATCGATCTTGTGCAATCCCAGTTGCAGCATGCCCGACATGGCCAGCACCTTGCCGATGGAGCCAGGTTCGAAGGTCTCGCTCACCGCCCGGGAGGCGCCCATCTTCGCCTGGTCGCTTCCGGCCTCGGTCGCATCGCTGTCCGCCAAAGCGAGGATGTCGCCCGACTGCACGTCCTGGACCATGGCGATGCCCCAAGCGGAATGGTATTTGTTTTCGCTGTCGCTCAGCACTTTCTCGGTGTACCATTGCACATCCCGGTCGATGGTGAGGGTGACGTCGGATCCGTTGACCGCGTCTTTGGATTCGGTCATGGTTCCGGGGATTTCGACGCCGCTGTTGCCCTGTTGGTACACCTGGTAGCCGTCACGGCCCGTCAATGTCTTGTTTTCCATCTGCTCGATGCCGGCCACGCCCTTGCCGTCGGCGTCGACACCACCCAATAGCGAGCCCATCAAAGTGCCGTTGGAGTACAGACGTTCGTTGCTTAGTTCCGCGTAGACGATGCCGCCGAGGTTCAGCTTGGAGATTTTACGCTTGACCGCAGGCGTCACGTCCTTCTTCAATACCACGTATTGCCCGCTGATCGACAGTTTGGCGCCCAGTTCCGTGGCGTCCATGCCCAATACGGGGGCCAGCAGACGAGCCACGGCTGCGGCTCCCGTCACGCCGACCGGCTTGCCGTTGATCTGGTGGCAGTTGCTGCCGGTCTGTTTGGTGCAGGTGGTCGGTATGAACGCCTGCGCCTGTTCGGGGTTGCCGATGATGGTGTAGCGTTCGACGCTTTGCGCGAGAATCGCGCCATTGGTATCCATGATCTTGCCGCGTCGAGCCTTCAACGTCACGGTGGTGGTACGGCTTTGCGCCGCGGCCTGCGCCATGCCTTTGCCGTTGACCAGTTGAATATTGGCAAGTTGGATAAGGCAGGTGGTGCCCATCAGCGCCAGAACGACGCCGATGGCCATGGTTTTCGTCAACAGGTTCTTGTGGAAGAACGTGTAGATCCTGCGGATAGGGTTCACCGGGTCTTGTCTCCACTTGCGTTTGCCTGATAGCCGTTCAGATCGATGGTCAATGCGCCTTTCTGCGGGACCATGCCCATCTCTTCGGCCTTGCTCGGCAATGAGGCGTCAAGTTCGTCGAGCTTGGCCTGATCGTCCTCGACGTCCTGGGTCAGCTGGGTGATATGCGTTTCGATTTGGCTCGCCTCGAAGGAATTCTGCACCATTTGGGTACGCAGCATCAGTGAGCCCAGCAGGCATACGCCAAGGAACACCGCGGCGATGACCAGGTGCAGCAGCGGCGTGCTGCGGGTCCGCGTCCATGTGATGAGTTGTTCGAAGCCGTGACGGATGCCGTTGCCTTCGACCCTGGTCCCTTTAATGACGTGCAGTTCGGGACGCGTGGTGCCGATGGTCTCGGCCTGGCTTTTGCGGCCGGCCGGAGCCGCATTCGAAGCGATCGTTCTTGGTGCCGCCACTTCAGTCCCTTCTTCCTTGTCTGGTCATGCTTGCGTAATCCGCGCATTGGTCGAACCGTTTGCGCCATCGTGCGGGAATCGGTCTGGTCAATTCCACCGCGCGCAATCTGACGGACGCCGATCGTGGATTGTTGGCGATTTCCTCCGCGTCCGCCTTGATGGCGCCGCGGGTCAGTTCCTTGAAGAACGGCATCATGTCGGGCGGCACCACGGGCATATCCGCCGGAGCGTCGACCTTAAGCCCTTGGTTCATGAAGGCTTTGACGGTTTTGTCTTCCAACGAGTGGTACGACTCCACCACCAGACGTCCTCCCACTGCAAGGTGGTTGGCGATTTGCGGCAGCGTGCCGGCAAGCTTGTCCAGTTCGCCGTTGACTTCGATGCGCAGCGCCTGGAAGACGCGTTTCGCGGGGTTGCCGGCGGGACGGTGGGCCTGCGGCACGACCTCGTCCACCAAACGATTGAGCTGGCCCGACGTGGTCAGCGGCTCGGTTTCACGCCGGCGTACGATTTCCCGTGCGATCTGCTTGGAGAACCGCTCCTCGCCGTATGTGCGGAAGATACGCACCAAATCGGCGAACGAATATTCGGCGAGCACCTGCTCTGCGGTCAGGGGCTGCGTCACGTCCATACGCATGTCGAGCGGCGCGTCATGGGAATAGGAGAAGCCACGTTCCGTCTCATCGATCTGCAGGCTGGACAATCCGAGGTCCATGAACACCGCGTTGACCTTGTCGACGCCTTGGTCGGAAAGCACTTGGGAGAAGTCGTCGAATGCCGCGTGCACGGGCGTGAAACGGTCGGCAAGGCCTTCCATTTCCATGCGTTTCGTGGCGAGCGCGAGCGCCTCGGTGTCCCGGTCGATGCCGATCAGGCGGGCGTTGGGGCTTGCTTTGAGGAACGCTGTGGAATGCCCGGCGAGGCCGAGAGTGCAATCCACCGCGATCGAGCCGGGCTTCGCCAATGCCGGTGCCACCAAGTCCACGCAATCGCGGAGCAGCACCGGCTGATGAATCGTCGTCACGTCTGTCATTAGAACTCCATCGCCGGCAATACGTCATCGGCAATGTCGGAATATCCTTGTTCCTTGTCGGCCAAGTAATCCTCCCATGCCTGTCTGTTCCAAATCTCGGCCCGGGTTCCCACGCCGATCACCACAATGTCGCTGCCCAGATTCGCGTAATCGCGGAGCATCTGCGGCACAAGCACGCGTCCCTGCTTGTCTGGTTCCTGGTCGACCGCGCCGGAAAGGAACACACGCAGGTAGTCGCGTGCCACCTTGTTTCCCATGGACGTGCGTTGGATCTGCACCGCGATCCGTCTGAATTCCGATTGCGGCAGCAGGTAGACGCATCGTTCCTGGCCTCTTGCCATCACCATGCCGGAGCCCAGTTGGCTGCGGAACTTCGCAGGCAATGCCATACGTCCTTTGGCGTCGATTTTCGGAGTGTAGGTGCCCAGCAGCAATGGCGGCAAGCCCGCCATCATGCCGCCGGATTGAGCCGGGTCATCGTCGGAGACGGGTTCTGCTCCAATGTCATGGACCATTACCGCACCTCCTTTTTGCCCACACTCGGCCCACCAATCCGAGACACTTTCCCCACTCTACCCCACCGCTCACCATTTTTCCCCACGAAAAAGCAAAAATGCCTCAAAATATTGTCGATTTCTCCCCATATTTGAGATTGCGCGTCCGCACCGTACAGTTCCGGCGTTGTCAGCCCATCGCGATTCGCCGCGGCCAATCGCCGCTCGTAGAAGCCTTGGGGTACATTAGAGTGCCTTAAGTTTTTGATGAAGGGACAGCAATGTCGAGTTATTCCGCCCAGTTGCGTGAGGAGCAACAGGCCGTCAGCCGCGCATATGATCGTCTGGACGCGTTGAGGGCGCAGGCTCGGTCGCGTCTCGACACGGTCCGGGCCGCAGGATCGCACGGTTCGCCCACGCAACGCACCGAACGCGATTCCTTCGCCACCATGTACGAGGACCGTCTCACCCAGCTTCGTGCGGTGGAGGATCGTCTGGTTTTCGGCAGGCTCGACGACGTGCATGGCGCGCATCGCTACATTGGGCGTATCGGCCTGTCCGATGAGGATCATGAGCCGATTCTCACCGACTGGCGCGCCGACGCGGCACGCCCGTTCTATGAGGCGACGCCTTCGAATCATGGCGACATCGTCATGCGCCGGCATATCACGTTGAGTTTCAGGGAAGTGGTCGGCGTCGAGGATGAGGTGCTCGACGTGCATTCCGATCAGGTCGGCGAGGCGTCCTCCAATGGCACATTGACCGGCGAGGGTGCTCTGCTTGCGTCGCTTAACGCCAAACGCACCGGCAAGATGACCGATATCGTGGCCACCATCCAGGGCGAGCAGGACCGTATCATCCGTGCGGACCTCAACCAGGCGGTGGTGGTGCAGGGCGGTCCGGGAACCGGCAAGACCGCGGTCGCGTTGCATCGCGCGGCCTACCTGTTGTATACGCATCGTCGCGCGTTGCAGCGTTCCGGAGTGCTGGTGGTCGGCCCCAGCTCGACGTTCCTGCATTACATCGACCAGGTGCTCCCCTCGCTGGGTGAGACGGGTGTGGTCAGCCGTACCATCGCGGATCTGATTCCCGGCATCATCGCCACCGCGCATGACGACCCGTATGCGGCCAAGCTCAAGGGTGAACGCCGTATGGCCAAGGCGATCGCCAATGCCGTGGCGGCTCGTGAACGCGTGCCTTCGCATCTGCCGGTCATCCGCATCAACGGTTTCAACGTGCCGATGGTACGTGCGGATATCGAGCAGGCCATCGCCGATGCCAAGCGCACGCGGCAGCCGCATAACAAGGCGCGCGAGACCTTCGTGCGCGACATGCTGTCGGCCATGCGCAACCGGTACGTCGAACGGCTTGACTACGAGCCGGAGCAGGCCGAGCTTAACGATGTGATGCAGCAGTTGCGTATGAACGACGATTTGCGCAAGACGCTGAACCTCGCATGGCTGCCGATGACCGGCGAATGGTTGGTCGACCAGCTGTTCGCGAAACCGCAGCAATTGCGCCGTTTCGCCCCCTGGCTCGAAGAGCGTGACATCGAGACGCTGACGCGTCCGAAGGGCTCGCCCTTCACCGTCAGCGACGTACCTCTGCTGGATGAGGCCATGGAATTGCTTGGACCGGATCCGAAGGCCGTGGCCAGGCAGAAGGCGTTGGATGCCAAGCGCGCCGAGGAAGAGCAGTTCGCCAAGGACACGCTGGCGCAGGCCGGTATCGGTTCCGGCATCGTCACTTCGCAGATGCTGGTGGACAATATCAATGGTATGGACGCCGAATTAACCGCGCAGCGCGCCGCGGCCGACCGCGAGTGGACGTATGGCCATATCGTGGTGGATGAGGCGCAGGAGCTGACCGCGATGGATTGGCGCATGCTGATCCGTCGTTGTCCGTCGCGCTCGTTCACGATTGTGGGCGACGTGGCGCAGACCTCCGCGTTGGGCGGTACCCGGTCCTGGCGTCGCATGATGGACCCGCTGTTCGGCGAACGCAACTGGCAGCTCAACGAGTTGACGATCAACTACCGCAATCCGAAGGAGGTGTCGCAGCTCGCCAGCGATTTCGCCTCGTCCGAAGGCCTGTACATCTCCACGGTGAACGCCGTGCGTGGCGTCCCGGATTCAGTCAAGCGTCTCACCTTGCGTGACGATAGCCTGATCGGCGACGCCGTCGCGCAGCAGACCGTCGAGTTGGTGCGCGCCTACGTTTCCTCCGACGGTACCGGTCGTGTGGCGATCATCGCGCCGGACGATATGCTCAAGCCGTTGCGCGCACGCGTATACGCACAACTTCAGGATGAGCTCGACCCGAAGGAATTCGACAGGCTCGATGCCCAGAGTTCCTGGGACGAGCAGGTCACCGTATGTTCCACACAGACCGTGAAGGGTCTGGAGTATGATGCCGTGATGGTGGTCCAGCCCGGACGAATCGAGGAGAACGCGCCGTCGCGTATCGTAGCGGCCTCCGATTTGTATGTCGCCATGACGAGGCCCACGCAGCGTCTGCTTATACTGCGGACAAAAGACGACGAAAAGCTGCTCAAGCTATATGGTAGGAACCATGCCTAAAGCATTGTTACTTGAAAACATCCATCCCGACGCGGCGCAGTCGCTGCGCGACCATGGCTTCGAGGTCGAGTGCCTCAAGGGAGCCCTGAGCGAGGACGAGCTGATTGATGCGTTGGAAGGTGTCGACCTGCTCGGCATCCGTTCCAAGACCAGTGTGACCCGCAAGGTCATCGACGCGCGTCCGACGCTCACCGCGGTCGGCTGCTTCTGCATTGGCACCAACCAGGTGGATCTCGAATACGCGGGCAAGAACGGCATCGCCGTCTTCAACGCGCCGTATTCGAATACCCGTTCCGTGGTGGAGCTGGTGATCGGCGACATCATCTGCCTGATGCGCCGCATTCCCGCGCACACCCATCATATGAAGCACGGCATGTGGGATAAGTCCGCCTCCGGCTCCCATGAGGTCCGAGGCAAGACGCTCGGCATCATCGGCTACGGCAACATCGGCTCCCAGCTTTCCGTCGTCGCCGAGGCGCTTGGCATGCGCGTGCTGTTCTACGACATTGAAGAGAAGCTCGCCATGGGCAACGCCCACCGTTGCGACACGCTCAACGAATTGCTGGAACAGTCCGATGTGGTCACGCTTCATGTGGATGGACGCAAGTCGAACACGGGATTCTTCGGCGAAGACCAGTTCGAGCATATGAAGCAGGATGCCATCTTCATCAACCTGTCCCGTGGTTTCGTGGCGGATTTGGATGCGTTGAAGAAGCATCTGGATTCCGGCCATCTGTCCGGCGCGGCGGTGGACGTGTTCCCAATCGAACCGAAGAAGACCGGCGACGAGTTCCTGACCGACCTTGCGGACGAGGACAACATGATCCTCACCCCGCATATCGGCGGCTCCACGCTTGAGGCGCAGAAGTCCATCGGACAGTTCGTCTCCCAGCGTCTTGAGGATTATTGGTTCAAGGGTTCCACCATGTTGTCGGTGAATCTGCCGCAGATCACCCTGTCCGACATCAAGTCGAATTTCCGCATCGCCCACCTGCATGCGAATCTTCCGGGTGTGCTGGCACGCGTCAACCGTGTGCTGGGCGAGGACGGCATCAACATCGCCGCCCAGGCCTTGGGCACAGAAGGCGAGATCGGCTATGTGGTCACCGATGTGGCGCAGCGCCCGGACCAGAGGGCTCTCGACCAGCTCGCCTCCATCGAGGGTACGATCCGCATGCGCGTGATCAGCTGAGCACGCAATACGAAACGTTACGATAATGCGGGCGGGGTTCCAACCATCAGGATTGGAACCCCGCCCGCATTATATATGCTGTATTTGCTTACGGATGCGACACCCGTCTCACGCCATCATTCGGAACTTGCGCCCTTCAGCTCGTCGATGGCCCTTTGGAAGTCCTCCAGATTCTCGAAATTCTGGTAGACGCTGGCGAAGCGCATGTACGCCACCATGTCCAAGTCACGCAGCGGCTTGAGAATCGCCTTGCCGACCTCATCAGATTTGACTTGGGCCAATCCTCGTGAACGAAGATCCTCCTCGACCTTCTGCCCCAGCATCTTCAGATCGTCCTCGTTGATGGGACGGCCCTGGCATGCCTTGCGCACGCCGGAAATCACCTTATTGCGGTCGAATTGCTCGACGTTTCCGGAACGCTTCACGACCAATAGCATGGTCGTCTCCAATGTGGTGAATCGCTTGGAGCATTTCGGGCATTCGCGCCTGCGACGGATGGAGTGACCATCGTCGCTAATACGGGTATCGACCACCTTGGTGTCTGGATTCTGGCAAAACGGGCAATGCATGTTGTCCAGAATAGACTGAGCCCTTGAAATAAGCCACGCTTGGCGGCCCCTACGCCTCATGGGGAACAATGAGGCGCTGCCCCGCATGCAAAGACACCGTATCAAGGTTGTTCAGCCGCATCAGTTCATCCACCGTATCTCCGACATTGCCACCCTCCGGAGTGATGCTCGCCGCATACCTCCACAAGGTGTCGCCGGGTTGCACCGTATACACGACGACAGCGGTGGAATCCGGCGCGGACTGCGCACTTCCGGGCGCGATGAATCCAAAAAGACACCAGGCAAGACCGGCCGCCATGATCGCCATGGCGATTCGATTTGCCACATTTCCGATATTCGCCGCACCGTTCACCACGCCACTCCTTTTCGAACAGCTGTTCTATCGAACGCCTGTTCCAAGTATGGCACATATGTTCGATAAACGCAAACACACCTCGAACAGATGTTTGATTTTATCGGCGTTTCGCGTTATGCTTCTAAGGAACTACGAAAGGAGCCCATCGTGAGCACCATCCCCTTCACGCCCAAGAAGAGCGACGAACGTCCGGATGAAAGCACGTTGACCGACCGCCAGCGCAAGGTGCTTGACGCCATCAAAACGCATTTGGCCAAGCAGGGATTCGCTCCTTCGTTCCGTGAGATTGGTGAGGCCGCAGGGCTTAAAAGCCCGTCATCCGTCAAACACCAGCTTCAGGTTCTTGACGAAAAAGGCTTCATCCGCATGAACGCGAACAAGGGGAGGGCCATCGAAGTGGTGAACCTCAATGACGAGGAGCCGAATGGAAAAGTCGCCCAGGTCATCCCGTTCCCCAGTCAGGACGATGCATGCGGCTCCATCATGGCCTCGCATGACGTTCCACTGGTCGGGCGCATCGCCGCCGGCGTGCCGATCACGGCCGAGCAGCATGTCGATGATGTGATGAGGCTTCCCGAACGGCTTACCGGCACCGGCAATCTGTTCATGCTTGAAGTGCACGGTGATTCCATGATCGACGCCGCCATTTGCGATGGTGATTTCGTGGTGGTCCGCGAGCAGAACAGCGCGGAGAATGGCGATATCGTCGCCGCATTGCTGGATGACGAGGCCACGGTCAAGACGTTCCGCAAGGATCACGGCCATGTCTGGCTGATTCCGCACAATCCGGCCTACTCCCCCATCGACGGCACGCATGCCGAGATCATGGGCAAGGTCGTCACCGTGCTGCGCAAGATCTGATTGCTTTCACACGTTAAACGGCAAAGGGCGTCGAACATACCATTTTGAGGCATGTCCGACGCCCTTTGCCATACCCTTTGCCATACCGCGCGGTTGTGCATTCACCTTGCGAATCCATCAAGAATGAACGCGAGGGCATTTCAAAATGTCGTCGCATTCTTGAAGTTCGGGAGCACGGTTCAGGAATGCAGTTCCTTGCGGCTGTCCGAATCGTATCCTTCAGGTTCAAGCTGGAAGGTGGTGTGCGGCACGGATACGGGGAAGTGCTCACGCAGGCAGTTCTGCAATTGGGAGAGGATGTCGGCGGCATCATCCATGGTCAGCCCGCGCTCCACTACCACATGGGCCATGACGACGGGCATGCCGGTAGAGACGGTGCTGGCGTGCAGGTCGTGCACGGCCACCACGTGCGGCACCTGCTCAAGATGTTCGCGCACCTCGTCCAGATCGAGTTCCTGTGGGGTTTCCTCCAGCAGCACGCGCACGGCGTTGCGCAGCAGCACGAACGCCCGGGGGATCATCATCAATGCGATGATGCCGCCCGCGACGGCATCGAAGCCGGCCCAGCCCGTTGAGATCAGCACGATGGCTGAAACGATCACGACCACGGACCCCAATGCGTCGTTCATGACTTCGAGGAACGCGGCTTTCATGTTCATGTTGTCCTCGCTTTGCCCCGCGAGGATGAAGATCGAACCGACGTTGGCGGCAAGGCCGAGTATGCCCATGAACAGCAGCAACCGCACGTCGTGCACTTCGTCGGCGGCTCCGCCGAACAGCCTCATGCCGGCTTCGACGAGCGCGTAGATGCCGACGATCAGGAGCACGAGCGCGCCGACCGCGGCGGTGAGCACTTCGAGTCGCGCCCATCCCCAGGTGCGTTTGTTGCTGGGTTTGCGTTGCATGAGCACCGCGGTGACGGTGGAGGCGATCAGCACCGACATGTCGGTGAGCATGTGGCCGGCGTCGACCAGCAGCGCCAGCGATCCGGTGACGATGGCGCTGACCACTTCGGCGATGAACACCGTGGAAGTCAGCCCCAATGACAACATGAGTCTTTTCTGGTGTTCGGCCCCGCTTGCGGCGGTCGTGGCGTCCACACCCGCATGGCTGTGTGCCATGATGGGTTTCCTTTCGTCGTCTTTGGTTCGATCCGCGGCTATTGAAACCGCTTCTCAATACCATTTTCATTCGTCTCAAAACGCAGGAAACCCCAGTCCGAAGGCTGGGGTTTCCAAGTTCTGCTGACAGTCTAGCGGCTCACCGCTCCCCTGTCAATAAAGTCAAACCGTCAATTAAAAACCGAACTGGGCGGCGGTTTCCTTCAGCGTCTCCGCGGAGCGCTTCAGGGCCGCGAGCTCACGGTCGGACACCGGGGTGTTGATGGCAGTATTGACGCCGGAACGGTTGAGCAGGGTCGGCACGGACATGCACACGTCGGAGATGCCGTGGAAGTCGTGCAGCATGGAGCTGACTGGCAGGATGCGGTTGGAGTCGCGCATGACGGCTTCGATGATGTCCACGCCGGACATGCCGATGGCGTAGTTGGTAGCGCCCTTGCCGTTGATGATCTTGTAGGCGGCGTTCTTGACTTCCTGGTGGATCTGCTCACGCACTTCGGCGTCCAGCGGATCGTGGCCCGGCAGCGGGGTCCAGTCGCACATCGGGACGCCGCCGATGGTGGCGGAGGCCCACAGCGGGACTTCGGAATCGCCGTGTTCGCCGGCGATGTAGGCGTGCACGTTCTTGACGTTGACGCCGGTCTGCTGCGCAATCAGGAAGCGCAGACGGGCGGAGTCGAGGTTGGTGCCGGAGCCGAAGACCTGGTTGGCCGGCAGGCCGGAGATCTTCTGGGCCACGTGGGTGGCGATGTCGACCGGGTTGGTGATGAGCATGTAGATGGCGTTCGGAGCGACCTTCACGAGGCCCGGAATGATGGCCTTGAGGATGTTGATGGTGGCACCGACCAGCTCGAGGCGGGACTGGCCCGGCTTCTGGCGCGGGCCTGCGGTGATGACGATCATGTCGGCGTCACGGCAGATCTCCGGATCGTCGGAGCCGTCGATGGTCACGGTCGGATAGAAGCTGGAGCCGTGCTGCATGTCGAGCACTTCGGCCTCGACGCGTTCCTTGGCGATGTCTTCGAGCACGATCTCACGTGCGACGCCACGCTGAGCAGCAGCGAAAGCGAGAGTGGAGCCGACTGCGCCGGCACCGATGATAGCGAGCTTTGTGGGCTTGATTGGTGAATCCACCATGTGCTTTACCTCTCTTTGAGCAAGAAGAACGTCCCGCGTTGTGGCAGGGTATTTTCTTTCGATTTCAACCCTACTTTATCCATACAGCATGACGTTTCGCCGTGAATCCGCATGATTTGCAACCACTGAAAAGTGATTTTCGTCACAGCTTTTGTGAGCGCTCACATACACTGCGCCCGTTGAAATGCAGCTGTTGCAATCCGTTGCAGCGTTTGCACGGCCGCTCCGGTAAACGTCATCGGGAACGGCTTGCGCGGAAGCTCAGTCGATGGCCTGCTCCACGATCTGCGCGGCCAGCTGGTCGTCGACCTCCGCTTCGAGCATCATGCCGTCGTCGCGGTATTCGACGTTGATCACCTTGCCGTATTCGCGCACGCGGGACATGAGCGAGCCGGCTGTGTACGGCAGCAGCGCCTCGACGTGCACGTTCGGCGTGGGCAGCATCGATTCCACGTGCTCGCGCAGTGCGTCGACGCCCTCCCCTGAAAACGCGGAGACGATGTGCGCTTCCGGCATCAGCGCCTCGATACGTTCGCGTGCGGCCTCGTCCATACGGTCGGCTTTGTTGAACGCCACGATCGTGGGGATCGTCTCGACGCCGTCGATGTCGGACAGCACGTCGTTGACGGCGTCGATCTGGGAGAACGGGTCGGGATGCGAGCCGTCGACCACGTGCACGATCAGGTCGGCGTCGGCGACCTCCTCCAACGTGGATTTGAACGCCTCAATCAGCTGCGTGGGCAGGCGGCGCACGAAACCGACGGTGTCCACATACGCGTACAGTCGCCCGTCCTTGGCTTTCGCACGGCGTACGGCGGTATCCAAAGTGGCGAACAGCGCGTTCTCCACCAGTTCCGCGGAACCGGTCAGCCGGTTGGTCAACGACGATTTGCCGGCGTTCGTATAGCCGACCACGGCGACGGTCGGCAGGCCGAAGCGACGGCGCGCGCCACGTTTGACGTCACGCGCGGGCGCCATCTGTGCGATCTGCCGGCGTAGTTTGGCGATTCTGCTGCGGATCACGCGACGGTCCATTTCGATTTTCGTCTCACCCGGACCACGCGAGCCGATGCCCGCGTCGCCTGCCGCACGGCCACCCGCCTGACGCGACAGCGACCCGCCCCAGCCGCGCAGTCGCGGCAGCATGTATTCGAGCTGTGCCAGCTCCACCTGCGCCTTGCCTTCGCGCGAAGTCGCATGCTGTGCGAAGATGTCGAGGATGACGGCGGTGCGGTCGACCACCTTCACTTTGGTGGCGTCTTCCAATGCGCGTCGTTGGCTCGGCGGCAGATCATCGTCGACGACGATGGTGTCCGCCTCGTCCTGCGCCACGATGCCGGCCAGTTCGCGCGCCTTGCCGGAACCCACGTATGTGGCCGCGTCCGGCTTGATGCGGTGCTGCAGCAGGCCGTCGCACACCACGGCGCCCGCGGTTTCGGCGAGCGCGGCGAGTTCTCGGAGCGATTCCTCGGCCGCGGCCTGCGTGGTCTCGCGGCTGGACCATACGCCTACGAGCACGACGCGTTCGAGCCTGACTTTACGGTATTCGACTTCGGTGACGTCCTGGATCTCGCCCAGACCCGCCACATGCTTCAATGCGTTGCGGGATTCGCGTTCCTGCCACTGTTCGTCATGGGTTTCATGGAGGCGCTCACCGCCTGCGGTATCAAGCAGCACCTCGGATTGGTCGGCGAGCACGCCCGTGACGTCGCCTGCGGTCATACTCTGCTCGATATCGTTGTCTTGGCTCAATGGCACCTCTCACGGTTGAACTATGGTGTCTTTATTATCATCATTGTCTAGAGACATGGGCATCCATGCTTTCGCCACGTGGACGGGCGCGGCGAAAAACACCATGGATTGCCGCAGACGAGCGTTTGCAAGGAGATCGGACATGGCACAGGCCGAACAGTATTTCGCGGCGGAGCCGCAGTCGAAGGACGTGCGCAAAACACTGCACGTCACGTTGCGCGGCAACGAGGCGGACGTGGAGGTGTCAAACGGCGTGTTCTCCGGCAACCGCGTGGATTTGGGCACGTCGGTGCTGCTGCGTCAGGCGCCGGAACCTCCCGAGGAGGGCACGTTCCTCGACCTGGGCTGCGGTTGGGGGCCAATCGCGTTGGCGTTGGGCTTCGCTTCGCCGAAGGCGGACATCTGGGCGTTGGACGTCAATGAGCGCGCGCTCGAACTGACCCGGCGCAACGCCGAGCTCAACGGCATGGGCAACATCCACGCGGCCACGGCCGACGGCATTCCCGCGGAGACGACGTTCGACCTGATCTGGTCGAATCCGCCGATTCGCGTCGGCAAGGAAGTCCTGCACACGCTGCTCATGACATGGCTTCCGCGGCTGAACGCGGGAGGCGCAGCATATCTGGTGGTGCAGAAGAACCTGGGTTCCGATTCGCTGATCCCGTGGCTCGCCACGCAGCTCGGCGACGGATATGAGGTAAGCAAGTACGCGAGTTCGAAAGGCTTCCGCGTCATCGAGGTTATGAAGGCATGAAATTCGAATATCCCTCCCAACTGCCGGTTTCCACGGCGCGCGACGACATCGCCGAAGCGGTCAGGTCAAGCCAGGTGGTGATCGTTTCCGGCCAGACGGGTTCCGGTAAGACCACGCAGCTGCCGAAGATTCTGCTGGAACTGGGCCGTGGATCGCATGGCAGGCAGATCGTGCACACGCAGCCGCGCAGGCTTGCCGCACGTACCGTCGCCGAGCGAATCGCCAGCGAAATGGGCGTGACGTTGGGTGAGGAAGTCGGCTATCAGGTGCGGTTCACGGACGAAAGCTCGCCGAAGACACGGCTGCGCGTCGTGACCGACGGTATCCTGCTGGCGCAGATCCAACGCGATCCCAAGCTCATGCAGTACGACACGATCGTCATCGACGAGGCGCATGAGCGCAGCCTGAACATCGACTTCCTGCTCGGCTATCTGACCGCGTTGCTGCCGAAACGACGCGATCTGAAGCTCGTCATCACGTCCGCCACCATCGATTCGGTGAAGTTCCAGGAGCATTTCGAACACGCGCTGCATACGAAAGTGCCGGTGATCGAAGTGTCGGGACGCACCTACCCCGTGCAGATCGTGTACGAGCCGTTGGGTACCGCGCCGGCGCTGATGCGCTCCGTGCCGGGCTTCGAAACCGGCGCGATGCCGGGAGACGCCGACTACGAGAGCCTGTCCGCAGCGCCGGATGGTAGGGATGGCCGCGATTCACGCGATACGAACGTGGACATGCCCACCGCCGTGGCACGCGCCTGCGCCGAACTGGTCATCCATTCAAGCCACGACCGCGGGCCACGCGACATCCTCGTGTTCGCCTCCGGCGAGCGCGACATCCACGAATTCGAAAACGCGCTGCGCCGCCATTACGGACCGCGCGCGGCGGACATGCGCCGCCCCGACGCGATCGAGATCGTGCCCCTGTTCGCCAGGCTCTCCTCGAAGGAGCAGCATAAGGTGTTCGAGCCGCACGAGCATCAGCGCATCGTGATCGCCACGAACGTGGCCGAAACGTCGTTGACGGTGCCGGGCATCCGCTATGTGGTCGATCCGGGCACGGCGCGCATCTCCCGTTATTCGAAGACGGCGAAGGTGCAGCGGCTGCCGATCGAACCAATCAGCCAGGCGAGCGCGAACCAACGTTCGGGCCGCTGCGGCCGTATCGCCGACGGCATCGCGATCCGCCTGTACTCACGTGAGGATTTCGAGACGCGTCCCGAATTCACGGAGCCGGAGATCCTACGCACGTCCTTGGGCGCGGTCGTCCTGCACATGCTGTCGGTGGGCGTGGCGCGCACCGCGCGGGATGTGACGGATTTCGGTTTCATCGACCCGCCGGATATGAAGGCCGTGTCCGATGGTTTCAACGAGCTGACCGAACTGAAGGCCATCGCCCGCAAGCATGGCGAAGTGGTGTTGACGCATACGGGCCGCATGCTGGCGCGCATCCCGATCGACGTGCGTTTGGGCCGCATGATCATCGAGGCCGCGAAGTCAACCACGCCGAACACACTGGCCGCCGTATTGGTGGTCGTGGCGTTCCTCAGCCTGCAGGATCCGCGCGAACGTCCCGATGAGAACCGTGAGGAGGCGGACCGCATCCACAACCGGTATGCGGACCCGACCAGTGACTTCCTGACCGCGTTGAACCTGTGGGACCGCGTGTTCCAAGCTGATGGCGAACCAAGCAATTCCGCACTGCGCCGCATCTGCAAGACCGAGTACTTGAGTTGGCTGCGCATGCGCCAATGGAAGGATCTGGTCGCCCAGCTGCGCGAAATGTGCCGGGAGTTCACATTCAAGCTCGGCGAGCCGATTCCCGTGTCCCGCCCACCGTTGGAAATCCGCCAGCTACCGCTCAACCAGCAGGCAGCGCATTCGCTGTGCTGCTCATGGGACGCGCAGGGCATCCACACGTCCATGCTTTCCGGCCTGCTGTCCATGATGGGCATGCAGATCGTGCGCGAGCCGAAGGCTTCCGATTTCGCCGGGCTCAAGGGAGCGGCACGGGCACGCGCGATGAAACGTGCGCAGAAGATGGCGAAGAACGACTATCAGGGCGCGCGCGGCACGCATTTCGCCCTGTTCCCCGCCTCCGCCGTAGCCAAGTCGACCCCGCAATGGGTGATGAGCACCGAACTGGTGGAGACAAGCCGGCTGTGGGCGCGGTACTCCGCCCAGATCGACCCCGCATGGGCCGAACCGCTCGCCGGAGCGCTCACCCGCACCACCTACGCCGACCCGCACTGGTCCGGTTCGCGCGGCTCGGCCGTGGCGAGCGCGAAGGTGCTCCTGTACGGCCTGCCGATCGTGCAGGACCGCACCGTGCAATGGGGGCGCATCAACCCGCTCGAGGCACGCGACTTCCTCATCCGCCAAGGCCTGGTGGAAGGCGACATCCAGCAACGGTTCTCCTACGACGATTTCGTCATGCGGAACCGCGACATCCTCGAAGACGCGGCCGACGACGCGAGCCGCACCCGCCAGGTGGCGCAGACCGTCGGCGACGAGGACCTGTTCGACTTCTACAACGCCATCATCCCCAACACCGTCACCAGCGTGGCCGACCTGGCAAAATGGTGGAAGACAAGGCACGACGAACAACCCGACCTGCTGGATTTCGACCCGGACAAGGTGGAACGCCTCGCCGACTCCGATTCGGTATCCTTGGACGACTATCCCGACCATTGGCATACGCTCGGCACCGACGGCTCCCCCATCGACCTAAGGTTGAGCTACATCTACGATCCGCACGACCCGAACGACGGCGTCACCGTGCACGTGCCGTTGAAGGCGCTGTCGCGGCTGACCCCGGAACAGTTCACATGGAACGTGCCGGGACTGCTGGACGAGCTCATCATCGGCATGATCAAATCATTGCCGAAAACCCTGCGCGTACAGTTCGTACCCGCCCCGGACACGGCACGCAGGATCCGCGCCTGGATCGACGAACGCTACCCCGACCTACCCGGCTCCGGAAGCCAGCAAAAACCAAACCTGGCCCCCGAAAACGAGGATGGCGTCGCCACATGGCCCGACCTGCCACACGCGTTCACCCAAGCGGCCATCAGCATCGTCGGCGCGCAAATCCACCCGGAAGTCCTCACCGGAGAACTATGGAACAAGCTCGCACCATACCTGCGCATGACCTTCGCCGTGGAACAGCAGCTGCCACCCAACCGCAAGAACCAGCACGGCAGACGGCACGCGCGAGGCCCCGTCAAAACACTCGGCACCGGCAAATCACTCGTCGACCTGCAACGCAAATTCGCAGAACAAGCCAAAGCCTCCGCACGCCACATGGTCGAGAAACAAGCCCGAAACGCCGGAGACCAAGGCAAAATCGTCGAAAAAGCCAACCTGCTCAACAAAGCGGGAGCAACCACCGAAGCACGCGCCACCATGCTCTGGCAAGGTGCACTCGACACACTGCGCCTGCCCGGTGAACGCATCTCCTCACGCTGGCTCGGCACGGAAGCGCTCATGCTCGCCTCCGCCCCCTACAAATCCACGAAGGAACTCACCGAAGACCTGCAATTGGCCGCCGTCAAACGACTCCTGCCCAACGTCGACCAGCTGCCCGACGACGAAGCGCTCGCCAACGCAGTGCTCGACGTGCGCGAAGTGTACGAGGACACCGTGTATGCGGTGGCGCACGACGTGATCGCCATACTGAAACGGTATGCGGAAGTCGACAAAGCCGTGTCCGGCAAAGCCGACCTGCCCCTGCTGAGCGTGCTGCAGTCGATCCGCGAGCACATCGCCACGCTCGTCTTCCCCGGTTTCATCGGCAAGACGCCACCGGACGCATTGCCGTCCATCGAACGATACCTGCACGCCGACCTGCTGCGCCTCACCAAAGCGAAAAACGACAAGAACCGCGACGTACGCTGGGCATGGGAAGCCGACGAAGCCAAACAACTCGCCGACAACACCATGGCGAAAGCACAACGCGAACCAGCCGGCCCACGCCATGAAACGCTGATGAAGCAGGCGGAAACCGTACGTTGGATGCTGGAGGAATTCTACGTGTCCCTGTGGGCGCAGGAACTCGGCACGCCGAAACCGATCAGCCTGCAACGCATCAAAAAGGCGATCGCCTAGCCACCAGCCAAAACCCCAACGGATTGTTCCGTTTCTTCAAACCCGTCAACGCTTCTTGAAGAAACGGAACAACTGCGATTCCCGAATCAACAACCCCGCAAACAGGCTCGCCACCATCACACCGGCGAACACAGCCAACGGCGTACGCACCGCAGCCGCCAACACCGCCGCCCAATCGGACCGGCTCATCCGCACCGCATACGCCAACAACAACGCACACGAAGCAAACGTAGCCAGCCCGGCCCAAACACCGGTCTCCACACCAATACCCAGCAACTGCGCACCCTTCGACTGCCCCGAATGCAACGCACCCGCATACTCCAACCTACGCCGGCGCACACCAAACACACCAACCAACACGCCAATCGCCAACCCCACCCACGGCATCCACCGCGTCGAACGATTCACATACGACGCACGCGCGTCATAATGCGCATCAAACCCCTTATTCACCTGCGGCACACCCGCATTCGACGAGCCGGAACCCGCCACCAACGTGGCATACAGCAGATTCTCCGTCTGCCCATCAACCGGCCACTGCTTGACCCAGCATTCGTCAAACGTCGAAGCGCTCGCCGACACCGGCACGATGAACGCGTAGGCGAAACGCGTGTCACGCCCATCGTTCGGCCAGTCGAACACACCAGCCACACGCGTAGTGCCTTCGCGTGTCTGCAATGCGCTGCCCACGGCGAGCCCGAAGTCCTTGGCCACGTCGCGCGGCACCCATACGCCGGACACGTCGGCCTTGGCATTGCCGGCGATCAGCCGGATCATACCGGGTGTCACGTCATACGATGAGATGTCCTTGCCGGGTGTCGCGAGTGGCACGACCTGTTTGCCGGCACGCATCGCGCCAGCCAAGGTGCCCGTCATTCCATCGCCAGCGTCGGACAACCGGTCGCATGCGGTGCCATCCACCGTTCCACCGACGATGGCGTTGACGTCAGCGTACGCGTTGATGCGCTGCACGGCCTGCGATTCCAAGTCGATCACGGTCATCGCCTCATATCCGCCCAGCAGCGTTCCGGAGAGCAGCACGGCGAGGAACATGGCGAACGCGCGGCTCACGCCCGAGCCGATGTTGCGCAGCGCTTCGGAAAGCACCGATCCAAGTCTCATATACGCTTCCTTATTGGCGGTTTCATGCGGTTTTCACACTGTTTGGCGAAGTTCAACGGTTTCTTGCGATTCGTCCGCCGACTATTTGCAAACCAGCCCGTTGAGCCCGCTGCCGATTTCGACGTTGGCGATCGCGGACGCGTCGGCATCCTGTACCTGCACCAGACTCACGCCCAGCTCGCTGCCCACAATCGTCACCTTCGCCGGCGTATTGGATGTGTTACGGGATTTTGGTACGATGCAGCCGCTGCTGCCGTCGATGCCGAACACCGCTCCCGCCGGCACACGCAGCACCTGTAATGGTTCCTTCAATGCCACGGTGGCATCGAGACCGGCCTTTTTGGTCTGCATGTCCATGGACTGGAACGTTTCGCTTGCCGACACATTACGCAGGAATTCGGCGTCGGTGATTTCCGTGTTATCGGCCGGCAATATTCCATTGACGCCATACATGCCTATAGTGCGATCCTGTCCTACCGCCGCGCCGTTTTTCACGGTGAGTTTCGTCAACGCTCCCGGTATTTTTCCGATTGCCGTACCGCCCGTCACCATGGAACCTGTGGTGGCCGTCCACTCGTCGACCGCGACTGCGTTTTCAGGAATCCACATGGTGTCGGCAAGCGCAAGCGTGCCGTCGGAGGGGTTGCCGTTGTCGTTCATGAGTTGCCGCCAGCCGTCGGATGTTGCCCACCAGTAGGTGTCGGAACCGGCCACGCTGTTGTATCCGAGTCGGCTCAGCTCGTTGTTCAGTGCGAGCACGTCGTCGCCCTTGTCTCCGGTTTTGAGGTCACGGTATAGGGGTGTGGCGGTGTTCAAGGCCACGACCACGCGGTCGTTGACTTTGTATGCGCCTTTGCCGGAGGCGAGTCCGTCTGCGGACCAGTCGGCGGTGACGGTGCCGTTGGCGTTGCCGAGAAGATTACGTTCGGTGGAGATGGTGGGCACAACCGTCACTTGCTGGCTACCGGAGTATTCCTGCACGCTGGCTGGCGCGGTGGTCGTCTCCCCTGCCGAGCCGAGCAATGCCGGCGCGCGGTCTGGCAAGAGCAGCGCGCATGCTCCCACGGACACGCATATGGCGGTTGCCACGGCGAGCAGGCTCCAAGCCCATGCGAGTCGTCCGCGTCTGGCACCGTTGTTCATGACTTTAGTGCCCCGTTGCTTCTTTCCCATGAATCGATGCCTTTCTATTCGTCTATTCTTCCAATTCCGGTTCCTGCGATTTGCTGCCGCCTGGCGCGTAGTCGGCGAGGTCGAGCACACGGTCGCAGGCGTCGCGGGTGTCGGGATCGTGTGTGGCCACGAGCACGATCATGCCTTGGCCGGAAAGGTTGTTCAGCACATGGCTGACGGAATGCGCGGTGCGCGTATCCAATTGAGCGGTCGGCTCGTCCACGAGCAGCATGTCGGGTTTGGAGCAGACGGCACGTGCCAGCATGAGACGTTGCGCCTCGCCGCCGGAGAGGTCGGAGAACCGGCGGTCGGCCGCGTATTCGAGGTCGAACAGCCCCATGGCTTCCAAGGCTTTGAGCTCCGCTTCCTTGCGCCGCATGCCTTTGGCGAGCAGCGGGAACACCACGTGGTCGAGCGCGGTGCGTTCCGCCACACCGTACGGGTTTTGAAACACCCATCCCACACGGTTCACGCCTTCACGGGTTACGGTTCCGGCATATGGTTTCTCCCAACCGGCGAGAATCGACAGCAATGTCGATTTACCACAACCGGATGGTCCGCATACCGCGATGGTGGAGCCAGGTTCCGCCACGAAATCAAGATGCTCGAACAGCAGGTCTGTCCCCGGGAACCGGTGGGCCAGCCCTTCCACAACCACTCGCATATGAGCCCCTTCGCGCATCAGACTACTTCAGCGGATACCAGACCGTCTCATCCGAGGCGGTCACGTTCACTCCGGCCGTCACCAAGCAGGTCAGCGCCTTCCTGTTATCGCGCAGTCCTGCGCTTTCTCCGGATTCCAAATCCTTCTCCAGCTTATCGGCGATGTAGTCTTTGGGCTTTATGCCTTCCTTGCGCAGACAGTCGGCCGCCACCTCCTTGTCATTGAGCAGCAGCTTCGGATTGCCCAACTGGAGCCTGTACACGGTGTTGATATCCGTGACATGCAGCATACTGCAGGATGTCAGATCGTCATTGAGTTTGCGGATCGCCTCTTTGCTGGCACCATCGGTGTTGTACGAGGGCAGAGCGTAAATGCCGTTGTCGTACTTGTCGAACGTCGGCTCGGCATAGCCTTTGTCTATGATGCACTGCTTGTAATCCGCCCATGCGCGTTCGTAGTCGGCCTGACTCACCTTTCCGCCCGAAGCGGCCTTCTCCAGTGCAGACTTCTGCTGATCGGATATTTTGCCGCCGTCGGAATCCAACAACGATCGCGCATAATCCTTCAGCGACGACGCGATTCGTTCACCCTGTTGCGATGATTGACCCTGCTGGGATTGACGCTCCCGTCGCAAGCCTTCTTTCAGTGCCCCGCAGCCCGTGCAGCCGACAAGCAAAGCGAGACAGCATATGACGGCAATAGCTTTGCCACGCATGCCCGTTTTCCTCGACATCGTCATCAGCCCCCTCACAAACGACGCAGCCGTCAGGCCGCCATGACCCGCTTTATCCCCTAGTCTAGACCCCCAAGACCTGCCGTCACGCGCGGCATACCCAATATGGGTATGTGGAACCAGGTGTTCCCCAGCATCATCCACCGGCTCGTTGCATTTACCCCGTTCTCCGCGCCGGAAAGCCATCAGTCAAACGGAATGCGCGCGTGGAACATCCATATGCCGTTCTCGCAATCGGTGGAAAGACTTCCTCCGATATGTTCGATTTCAGCCGCGAACTGTCTGAGACCATGGCCGCCGGGCAGGGTGCCGGAATGCCAGGCACCCATATCATTCACTTCGGTGATCTCCAAGGAATGCGTCTTCACCAGAACCGACACCTCGTACTTGCCTCCGGAAGGCGCATGACGCGAAATGTTCGCGTACACCTCGCCAATCAACCGGCCGATCACATCCTTATGATAGGCATACGGACGCGCACGCACGCGGCCAGAAATAGGCGAGACCGGTCAGCATAATCTGTATGGCGGTAAACATCAATGCCATTGGCGAACCTGGGTAGCACACCACCTCATAGACCATCAGAAGTTCGCACGTCATGATGGCCGCAAGACGGAACGGATGTTTGATTCGCGGCATATCCGGCCATCGGAGCTCTTTGTTCTTCCCGGTCATGTCAGCGCTCGTTCCCATGTTTCAACCATGTGATGATGGCTTGCCGTTGCGTACGGCAGTTCAGTCGTTTGACGATGTTCTGCATGTGCTTGCGCACGGTGGCGATGGATATGCCGAGTCGTTCGGATATCTCTCCATCCGTCAGATATTCGTTCGCGCACAGGTTCATGATGGTTTCCTGCATGTTGGTGAGCGTGGACTCCGCTCGAGTATCGCATTTCAGCCTCGCGTAAGCCGTCATTGGAGTTTCGAAACCGGGCAGGAAACATCCTGAAAGGACACGGGAGACGGCTTGTTCGAGCTGCGTCTCGTCACCTTTACCGACAAGCCCCTGCGCGCCAGCCGCCGCCAGCGGCACGCGATACCGGTTCAGACTGAAGCTGGTCATGCCGAGAATCGGCGTGGAACAGTCCATCAACCGCATGCGACGGCAGACTTCCGGGCCTTGCATACCTTCCAACGACATATCAAGCAGCACAAGAGCATATTGGTCGGCATTTGATGCAAACAATTCCAAAGCCTCAACGCCGCTGGTAGCCGAATCGACGATACCCACCGCCGGAAGAATCCGCTTGAATAGGTCAGTCAGCGCCTCGATGACGATTTTGTCATCGTCAACAAGCAATATCTTCGGACCACCAACCGTTTTCCCCGTCATGGTACAACGCTCCTTCCCCTGAGAAACATCCCCCTACCGCAATACAATACATCATTTCATCACCGCCCCTTACTCATATTGAGTACATCGTTCGCAATAACCCCGTAAAACAACTCATATCATATGAATCACCGGGCCACGGCGGCCCGATATGATGATGAAAGGTGGACGATGATGTCCTGGATGAAACACAATAAATTGATGAAAACACTCTCCGCATCAGTACTGGCTGTCGGAATATGCTATGGAACACTACCAATACTCGTGAGGCTCTCCTAGATTGTCAAAGATACAAACAAAGCAGAGGTATATGACAAACTTTTCGATGAGTTGCCGCTGCATGGCCATCGGTCTGACGGTAGTATCACTTTTGTCCGGATGCTCAAGACAAGTCTCCGATACAGCATCATCTCCCGAAGGCGGTGGAACTACTTCTTCCGAACCGATCAAGCAATATATAGCATCGGTGATCAAAGACAATGACGATCCTCGCGCGACGTATCCGATGACCAAAGCCCAACGGGAGATTCTCAAACGTTCGGAAGCGGCTGGAGGCGTGTCCTCTACCGATTACGAACTCGCTTGGTCCCATTACAAACAATGCGTGGTCGACAAAGGATATTCAACCCCAGTACTTGACCGTTATCCCAATGGCCTGTATTTCGTCGCCAGAATAAACGCCGAGGGCATGACCGACGAACAACGAAACAAATTCAACAAAGACGATGGCGTTTGTTTCAACACGGAAGTGATCTACATCAATGACACATATGCCCTCCAATTGGGCAATCCGCAAATGATCAACGATGTCAATCAAGCGGCCGTCAATTGCTTGAAGAGGGAGAATGTGGCACCGAAAGGCTATACGAAGAAACTGTTCGAGCAAGACGAGAAAAACCGCTTGCAGGACGAGCACACTGAGCTGAATTACTCGGATCCCAAAGTCCAAAGCTGTCTGGCCGCGCTCGGCATCACCACTATGGAAAGCGATAAGGTGTGGAGACCTGCGAAAACTTCCAGCTAAGGCAATACAAAAAACAAACAACGAAACCCCATCAAGGCTCGTCTATCACGAGAAAGGAGATGGCGATGATGCAACTGAATATGGGTACATGGCGAGGAAGCGTAGCCATCGTATGCTTCCTCGCCATGCTTATCGGCTGCACGGGTTGTGGGACGGTCGGCGATCGGCAGGATACGCAACAGCAGACTGAAAGTGCCGGCAGTGACGCTTCCAAGACCAAAATCGCGAATTCGATACCGGATTACATCGATTTCCTTCTTGATTTGGACGCCAAACCCGATACCAAATATCCCATGAGTGACGCACAGAAAACGATTCTGAAGCGTTCCAGAAAGTCGGGAAGCGTATCGAAACCGGATTACGAGCTTGCCTGGTCGAATTACAAGCAGTGCGTGACCAGCTATGGGTATACGACACCGGTGCTCAGGCAGTTCTCCAATGGCCTGTACATGATCGCCATGCGGGATACCACCGGCATGAGCGACCAACAGCGCAAGAAGTTCAACGAGGATGAGAACAAATGCTATAACACTGAAGTCATTGCGGTGACCGGTGTATACCAGATGCAGATCGGCAATCCCGGCATGCTTTCCGATGGCGACCAGGCCATGGTCGATTGCCTGCATAAGGCCGGTATCGTGCCGAAAAACTACGACAAGGAAGCGTACAAGAAGGATCTGGACGCGCACGCCAAAAACCAGCCCACCACAGTGGATTTCTCAAACGCGGAAATGCAAAGCTGTTGGGTGGCGAACGGCGCGTCGTTCGGAGACGTCAATGACACCGATCAGTGGAAGCCGCTCGGCTGACCACCGTGTTCCCCGTCATGCATCAGCATAGAAGTCTCGTTCCTGCGCGACGAACGGGCGCAGCATCGTGGTGATGACGATGGCGCATACCAGGAACAGCGCGCCGACGGGGCCGAGCCACATCAGTCCGAAATGGCCGTTGATTAGACCTCCGACCGCGGAACCAAGCGCGATGCCGATGTTGAACGACATGGAATTGAGCGACGCGGCCAAGTTGAGCGATCCCGGGTGCGATTGTGAGGCGACGTCCATATACAGCACCTGTGACGCGGAATTCTGCAGATACATGAACATGCCGCGAGTACCACGAGCAGCAACGCGCCGTATACCGGCACCCAATGCGCCACGACGAGCGACGCCATAAGCACCGCGTGCGCGCAGTAGATGGGACGGATGTGCGTCAGCGGCTCCACTCCCCTGCCACGGTCGGCCAGTTTGCCGCCGTACAGGTTGCTCCACAGGCATGCCGCGCCGAAAATCACCAGTCCGACGCTCAGGTACTGTTCCGGCACATGAACTTCGTCGCGCATGATCGGCGTCAGATACGTGTAGAAGACATAGCTGGCGGCCGCGCCGAACACCACGGTGAGCACACCAAGCTGGATACGACGGTCGAAGAACAGGCGGAACTGCGGCAGGAAGCCGATTTTCACGATGTGGCTGTTGCGCGGCAGCGCCACGACCATACCGACGATGAGCATAATGGTGAGCACATTGATCATATGGAACGCCCAACGCCAACCGAACGTGTTGGCCACCCATGTGCCGACCGGCACGCCCACCACGGATGCGATGGAGAAGCCGGAGAACACCCATGCGATGAATTTCGTACGGAATCTGTCCGTTGTCACATCGGGCACGTACGTCATAGCCACAGCCACCAACGTTCCGGATACCAAGGCGATCATGATGCGCGCCACCACCAGAACCGCGTAATTGGGTGCGAACGCGCACAGGAGATTACCGGCAAGGAATATGCCGATCAGCGTCAGATGAGTGGCGAATCGCGGGAACCGTGCCGACAGCGCCGAGCCGAGCGGCGTGACGGGCGCGTACACGAAGGCGAACAGGGACACCAGATTGCCGACCGTCACCTCCGATATCTTCAGATCGGCTGCGATGTCGGGCAGGATGCCCACCACGATGAATTCACTCATGCCAAGCATGAAACTCGATGCGATGAGAATCACCACCGGCAGATTGAAGAACCGTTCCTTTGCCATGCCGCATCTCCCTTCCACACCGGGACATCAATCGATTGACGTAACCAATCCGAGGCAACATTATGCCATGCGCGATACAATATGACGCACGATGACACGCAAGACGAACAGCACGCGCAAAGCACGGAAAACCCGCAATCGCAAGCCCCTCAATCTCAAGAATCTCCGCACCATGTGGCGGAAGGCGAATCCCATCGCACGCATCGGCATGGTCGCCACCGCGACCGTGGCAGCGATCGCGGCGATCGCCATCATCGTGGGGGCGGTGCGCTTCATCGGCTGGCGCGTGCAGGTGAACGAGGCGCTCACCGCGCAAAGCCAGTCGCAGTCGCAATACGACTTCAATCCCGGCAACATCATTTCCGACGGCACGTTCTTCAACGGCAATGCGTTGAGCGAGCAGCAGGTCAGCACCATCATCGAACAGCAGGGCGTGGCCTGCAGTGGCGAACGATGCCTGAAGTCCATGACGTTCAGCACCGAATCGCAGTCCGCGGACGAATATTGCCAGGCTTATGATGGTGGCCCGAACGAAAGCGCGGCGGCGATTGTCTACAAGGCGGGCAAGGCATGCGGCATCAGCCAGAAGGTGCTGCTCACCGTGTTGCAAAAGGAGCAGCATCTGCTCACGGCCACCAATCCAAACGATTTCCAATTCAAAGCGGCGATGGGCCTGAGCTGCCCGGATGATGCGAACTGCGACCCCACCTATGCCGGCTTCTTCAAACAGGTGTACGGCGCGGCCAAACGGTACCAGTACTATATTCGGCACGAGGGACGCTACGGCTACCATGCCGGACGGCTCAATTACATCCAGTACAATCCAAATGCCAGCTGCGGCGGCAGCAACGTGTACATCGAGAACCGAGCGACCGCGCTGCTGTACATATACACCCCGTATCAGCCGAATGCCGCGGCGCTCGAAGCGGGGGCCGGTGAAGGCGATTCCTGCTCGTCATACGGCAACCGCAATTTCGCGATTATCTACCATTCGATGTTCGGCAGCCCGCGAGGCTGATGCATCCCAATGAGGATATGCCGTTCGAGCATATCCTCGACCAGTCCGACACCGATTCCCCGTGGCCTTTCCGCCATAGACGTGTGCGAAACGCACGAGCAAGGCCGCCGCCCGGTTTATGTTCCGGACGGCGGCCTCGTGTATGACGTTTTTTCTATCGATGGTCCGCGATCACAGCTTCGGCAGATACTTCTTCAGCTCGAACGGGGTGACCTGCTTGCGGTACTCATCCCATTCCTGATGCTTGTTGCGCAGGAAGTATTCGAACGCATGCTCGCCGAGCACATCCGCCACGAAGTCGGATTTCTCCATGATCTTCAGAGCCTCGTCAAGCGATTCCGGCAACGGCTGGATGCCCATGGCCTGACGCTCGGCGTCGGTGAGCTCCCACACGTCGTCGCTGGTGGGCTCGCCCAGCTGCATTTGCTTGTCGATGCCGTCGAGACCGGCTGCGAGCAGCACGGAATACGCGAGGTACGGATTGGCGACCGGGTCGAGTGCGCGGAATTCCATACGTGCGGAATTGCCTTTGCCGGGCTTGTACTGCGGGATGCGCAGCAACGCGGAGCGATTGTTGTGGCCCCAGCAGATATAGCTCGGCGCCTCGGCACCGCCCCACAGCCTCTTGTAGGAGTTGACGTACTGGTCGGTGACCGCGCAGATCTCGGCCGCGTGGTACAGGATGCCGGCCGCGAACTGTCGTGCGGTGACGGACATGTTGAATTCCTGCCCGGCCTCGTAGAACGCGTTGGCGTCACCTTCGAACAGGCTCAAGTGCGTGTGCATGCCGGAGCCCGGAGCGTCGGCGAGAGGCTTCGGCATGAAGCTGGCATGGATGCCTCGCTCCAGCGAAATCTCCTTGACGACGGTGCGGAAGGTCATGATGTTGTCGGCCGTGGTGAGCGCGTCCGCATATCGCAGATCGATCTCGTTCTGGCCTGGCCCCGCCTCGTGGTGCGAGTACTCCACCGAGATGCCCATCTGCTCGAGCATGTTGACGGTGGCGCGGCGGAAGTCCATGCCGGGGCTGCGCGGCACATGGTCGAAGTAGCCGCCCTCATCGATCGGCTTCGGAGTCTGCGCCCAGTCATCCTGCTTTTCAAACAGATAGAATTCAATCTCCGGATGCACGTAGAAGGTGAAACCCTTCTCCTTGGCCTTGGCCAGCGCTTGCTTGAGCACGTGGCGCGGGTCACCCAAGGACGGCTCACCATCAGGCGTGAGCACGTCGCAGAACATGCGCGCGGTGCCCTGCGGGCCTCCGCGCCACGGAAGAATCTGGAACGTCGACGGATCGGGCTTGACGATCATATCGTCTTCGGACACGCGGGTGAGGCCTTCCACGGCGGAACCGTCGAATCCGAGCCCTTCCTCGAATGCGGCTTCCAGTTCCGCCGGCGCGATGGCCACGGACTTCAGTGTTCCCAACACATCCGTGAACCATAGACGAATGAAGCGCACGTCGCGTTCCTCGACCGTGCGCAAAGCAAACTCTTGCTGTTTATCCATAGTGTCCAATCGTTCCATGCGCATGTTACGAACGTCGTTAACACATGCCGTGTCGCGACATGTCAGCGTGCGACTTCGAGGGCTTCCTCCAGCGTGAAGGCGCGCGCGTACAGCGATTTGCCGAGAATCGCGGCGTCCACGCCCAGTTCGGCGAGCTCCTTGATGTTGCGCAGGTCGTCGAGCTTGGAGATGCCACCGGATGCGGTGACCTTCGCGTCGGTGCGGGACGCCACTTCGCGCAGCAGCTCGATGTTCGGGCCGCTCATCATGCCGTCGCGTGCCACGTCGGTGACCACGTAACGGGAGCAGCCGACGGAGTCGAGGAACTTCATGGTCTCGAACAGGTCGCCACCTTCCTTCACCCAGCCGCGGGCCGCGAGGGTGTGGCCGCGCACGTCAAGGCCGACGGCCACACGGTCGCCGTACTTCTTGATGACGGAAGCGGTCCAGTCGGGGTTCTCCAGAGCCGCGGTGCCGATGTTCACGCGGGCCGCGCCGGCTTCGAGCGCCGCGTCGAGCGAGGCGTCGTCGCGCACGCCGCCGGACATTTCGATGTTGACCTTGTCGCCCAGTTCCTTGACGATGGCGCGCAGCTGGTCACGGTTGTTGCCGGTGCCGAATGCGGCGTCGAGATCGACGAGGTGGATCCATTCCGCACCCGATTCCACCCACGTGCGGGCGGCTTCCAGCGGGGAGCCGTAGTCGGTTTCGGAGCCGGATTCGCCTTGGCGCAGGCGCACGGCCTTGCCATCACGGACGTCGACGGCGGGAAGCAGCGTCAAAGACATGTCATACCTTTCGTTGCGTTGAACGGTTTTCGGCCGTTCAACGGATCTTGCGATTACCGATTTGAATTTACGATTTTGCGATTGTTGCGATTGCCTTGCACGAATCCGCGTTCAGAACGTCGCAACCCAGTTACGCAGCAGCTGCGCGCCGGCTTCGGCGGATTTCTCCGGATGGAACTGCGTGGCGAACAACGGTCCACGTTCGTAGGCGGCCACGAATCGGCTGCGCCCGTAGGTGCACCACGTCACATGCTCTTCCGCATCGCCGAAGTCCAGCTGGTCGGCGGAGGTGTCGGCAGGCGAAGCGCTCATCGCGGCAAAGGAGTGCACGAAATAGAATCGTTCGTTCTCCACGCCCTTGAGCAGCACGGAACCTTCCGGCGCTTCGACGGTGTCCCAACCCATGTGCGGCACCACGTCGGCGTCGAGCAGCTCGACATCGCCCTTGATCAGACCGAGACCGGGCGTGCCGTCGCCATGTTCCATGCCACGTTCGAACATGATCTGCTCGCCCACGCAGACGCCGAGCACCGGGCGGCCGGCGCGCAGACGGTCTTTGATGACCCTGTCTCCGCCGACGCTTTTCAGTCCTTCCATGCATGCGCCGAACGCGCCCACACCCGGCATCACCAGTCCGTCGGCTTCCAGAGCCTGACGATGGTCGGACGTGAGGGTCACGTCGAGGTCGAGATTGGCCAGCGCGCGCACCATGGAACGCACGTTGCCGAAACCGTAATCGAACACCACCACGGAAGTCATGGGCGCTCTCCTTCTTTTGCTTGCCGAAGAATCCATCCTTCGGGGAAAAACTTATTCGATGCTTGACGAACCACGACCGAATCGCGTGTGCTCGGCGAGGATCTTCATGGCGTCATCACGGGTCAGGCTTGCGGAATCGACGGTTTCCACGCCGGAATCACGCACCCCCTGAACGTCGGTGATGCCCAGCAGCAGGTCTTCGACGAACGGCGCGGTGGAGGTGAGCAGCACCGGTGGCGCGAACGTCTGGCCGACCTTGCCTTGCAGGTACATCGTCGCCTCGAGCTTGTCCGCACGGTTGATCGCGAGGACGGCAGGCATGCCGGAGACCACGGTGGTCAGATCTTTGATGGCCGCTTCCGGGCCATCGCCGTCGAGATTGCGTAATACAGCGACCGCGCCTTGCGGTGAGGCGAGGCATTGCGCGGAGATGTCGGACAGTTGGCAGAACGCGGCGAACAGGCGTGCGGAGGCAAGTCGGGTGATGATCACCGCGACTTTCGCACGGTTGCCCAGCAGTCCCTGCAACTCGTCGTCGAATGACAGCGAGTTCTCGGCTTCGGACAGTACCGCGTCGGCTTCCTTCGATTGCAGGCCGTCCTGCGATTCGTCGGAAGACGCATCGGAATTAACCGTCTCATCCGGCTGATCGAATGGCACCTGCGCGGGAGCATCGTTCTGTTGGGCAACTTCCTCGTCCTGGAATTCCTTTTCGAAGCCGGCCATGGCCGCTTCCAGCTCCTCTTCGCTGAAATGCATGCCGTCGTCGTTGGTCTTCCCCAAGCCGTCGAAACCGTTCAAATCGTCCTTGTCGTCGGACATCACAGCGCGCCCTTCGTGCTGGGAATGCCGTCGACGCGCGGATCGGGTTCGATGGCGAAACGCAATGCGCGGGCCAAAGCCTTGAATTCGGCTTCGGCGATGTGGTGCGGGTCGCGGCCGGAAATCACGTGCAGGTGCAGGCAAATGCCGGCATGCATGGCGATGGATTCCATGACGTGGCGAACGAGCGAACCGGTAAAATGCCCGCCAATCATGCAGTATTCGAAGCCTTCCGGCTCTCCGGTGCACACGCAGTACGGGCGTCCGGAAATGTCGACGACGGCTTTGGCGAGTGCCTCGTCGAGCGGCACGGTGGCGTCGGCGAAACGGCGGATGCCACGCTTGTCTCCGAGGGCCTGCTTCAGAGCCTCGCCGAATACGATGGCGATGTCTTCGACGGTGTGGTGCGCGTCGATGTCGGTGTCCCCGGTGGCTTTGATTTTCAGGTCGATCAGCGAATGCTTGCCGAGCGCCGTCATCATGTGATTGTAGAACGGCACGGATGTGTCGATGTCGGTTTTGCCGGTTCCGTCGAGGTTGAGACTCAGCTCCACCTTGGATTCGCTGGTTTCACGAACGATGGTTGCAGTACGTGCCATGTTGCGACTCCTTTTGCGATGTTGCAGTTGCGATATTACAGCTACGATATTGCGATTGCGGTGGTTGCGTCTTCCGCAGCCACCGCGATTCTGTTCTGTTTCAAGCTTATTGCCGAATACTGTCACGAACTTCCGTTCCGGACAGTATCCCAGCTTGCGTTCCGGCTTGTTCAGCCCTGTTCCACGATGCGCAGCACTTCGACCAACGCCTCACGGAACCGTGCCATTTCCTCGTCGGTGCCCATGCACACTCGCATCCAGCCTTCCGGACCGACGACGCGGATGAGCACGCCGCGCTTCAACAGTTCGTCGAAGATGCGGTCGCGGTCGTCGAAATGGCCGCCGAAGAGAATGAAGTTCGACTGGGTTTCGGCCACTTCGAGCGGCTGGCCCTTGTAGGTCTGCTCCTTGAGCCATGCGGAGGTGGCGTTGCGGGTTTCGCGCAGGTGCGCCACGCGGCTCAGCTGTTCGTCGGTGTGTTCGAACGCGGCGAGGGCGGCGGCCTGGGTGACGGCGGACAGGTGGTACGGCATGCGCACGATGCGCACGCAGTCGATGATGCCCTTGTTAGCGGCCAGGTAGCCGACGCGTGCGCCGGCGAAGGCGAACGCCTTGCTCATGGTGCGGCTGACGGCGAGGTTTTCGTATTCGCCGATGAGTTCCAGCGCGGTGGGCGTGCCCGGATCTCGGAATTCGATGTACGCCTCGTCCACCACGACCACCGGATGCACGCCTTCGGCGGCGCCTGCCACTTCGGCGGTACGGGCGGCTTCGAGCACGCGCTTCAGATCTTCCGGCTTGAGCGGGGTGCCGGTCGGATTGTTCGGGCTGGTGAGCACGATCATGGCCGGCTTGACCTCTTCGATCGCCTTGATGGTGGCGTCCACGTCAAGCGTGAAGTCGGCGTTACGATGCGCAAGCTTCCACGTGGTGAACGTGTCGCGCGCGTATTCCGGATACATGGAGTACGTCGGATCGCAGCCGAGCGCGATGCGGCCGGGGCCGCCGAACGCCTGGAACAGCTGCAGCATGATCTCGTTGGAGCCGTTGGCGCCCCACAACTGGTCGACGCTGAGCTTCACGCCCGATTCGCGTTCCAGATATGTGGAGAACGCCTTACGCAGTTCGATGTGCTCGCGGTCCGGATAACGGTTGAGCGTCGGGGCGATCTCCTTGACACGCTGGGCGATGGTTTCCACCACGGCCGGTTCGGGCGCGTACGGATTCTCGTTGACGTTGAGGCACACCGGCACGTCGAGCTGCGGCGCGCCGTACGGTTCTTCGCCGATCAGGTCGTTGCGCAGCGGCAGATATGCCGGAATCGCGTTGCTGGAAGTCTCGCTCATCGGAGGCCGGCCTGCTCTTCCTGTTCCTTGATGGTCGCCTTGTTGTACGGGTCGTCGATGAAGCGGCTCAGCACGCATTCGCCGTGTGCCGGCAGATCTTCGGAGACGGCGAAGGCGTTCACACGGGCGGCGAGGGTCTTCAGTCCCTGCTCGTCGTATTCGATGACTTCGACCGGCTTCATGAAGGTGTGCACGCCGAGGCCGGCGGCGAAGCGCGCGGTGCCGGAGGTCGGCAGCACGTGGTTGGAACCGGACATGTAGTCGCCCAGCGGAACCGGGGAGTACGGGCCACGGAAGATGGCGCCGGCGTTGCGGATCTTGGCGATCACGGCATCCGGATCAGCGGTCTGCACTTCAAGGTGTTCGGCCGCGTACGCGTTGGCCGCGTCGATGGACTGTTCGATGCCGTCTGTGAGGATGATGCCGGACTGGCGGCCGCGCAGCGACGTGTTGACGCGCTCGGCGTGCTCGGTGCGAGGCACGCGGTACTTGAGGCTTTCCTGCACCTTGTCGGCGATGTCTTCGCTGTCGGTGATAAGCACGGAACCGGCGAGCTCGTCATGTTCAGCCTGGCCGATCAGATCGGCGGCGAGCCAGCTTGGGTTGGCACCCTTGTCGGCGATGATGGCGATTTCGGTCGGACCGGCGACGGCGTCGATGCCGACGATGCCGGAGACCATGCGCTTGGCGGTGGCGACGAAGATGTTGCCCGGGCCGGTGATCTTGTCCACCGGATCGCACAGAATCTCGCCGTCCTGCGGTTCGGAGCCCTTGGCGCCGTAAGCGAACATGGCGATGGCCTGAGCGCCGCCGACCGCGTACACCTCGTCCACGCCGAGGATGGCGCAGGTGGCGAGGATGGTCTTGTCCGGCAGGCCGTCGGAGTTGCTGCGGCTCGGCGGGGTGGCGATGGCCAGCGATTCGACGCCTGCGGCCTGCGCCGGCACCACGTTCATGATGACGGAGCTCGGGTAGACGGCCTTGCCTCCCGGCACGTACAGGCCGACGCGCTGCACCGGAATCCAACGTTCGGCGACGCGCGCGCCTTCGGCCAGGTCGGTGTGGAACGGGGCCGGCACCTGGGATGCGGATACGGCGCGGCAGCGGCGCACGGATTCCTCGATGGCGGCGCGCACTTCCGGATCGAGCTCGTCGACGGCGGCCTTCATGGCCTCGACCGGCACACGCAGATGCTCGGGACGGATATGGTCGAACTTCTCCGCGAAGTCGCGCAGGGCCGCAGCGCCGCGGGCCTTCACATCATCGAGAATCGGCTGTACGAGCTCAGTGGCCTCGTTGGTGCCCATCTCGGCGCGGGGCATGGCTTCCAGCATTTCAGCTCGAGTCAGCTTCTTGCCGCGCAGGTCAATGATTCGCATATAGTTTTCTTCGCTCATAACGCCCCATGGTAACAACGCCAAGTCACGAGAACGTCCCGTCGTCTCACATTCAGCCGCATTGTGAGACACGCAGATCCGCCGTTTTCCATGCCATGCCGATTTCCGCGAAAAATATATGCCGGTCGACGCCATTCAGCATCGGCCGGCAATCAAAAACCTGTTCAGGTCAAACCGTTCAAGTCAAACCGCTCAGGCCAACGGAAGCGAGCTCGGTCCGAAGAGAATCTTGATTTCGGCGAACAGCGACGTGTCGCGTTTGACGCGGAACCGGTCTCCGAACGTCAGCACCTTGGCGTTGCCTTTGTCGTCCATCAACGCCAGTTTCACCTCGCACGGGCCGGGATGGCTGGTCAGAATCTGCCCGAGCCGCCGCACATGCGACTGGTCGAGCGCGATCGGCGGCAGCACAATCGTCAGCGGACGTTCATCCTGCGCCTCCAACGTCGGCACGGTGAATTCGGTGGCGCGCATGCTCACTGTCTCATCGCGCTTCTCCACCTGGCCGCGGATCTGTACCACGGTGTCGACGGCGAGCTCGGGCGCGGCGGCCTCGTACACCTTGCCGAAGAACATGCATTGGATGGAACTTTCCAGATCCTCGACGGTTACGATGGCCCACGGATTGCCCTTTTTCGACACGCGGCGGTCCACGTTCGTGATCAGGCCCGCGATCGTCACCTGCTGGCCGTCCGGCATGCTTCCCGCGCGGTCGATCAGGTGCGCTATCGACATTTCGCGCAACGACACCAGAATCGACTGCATGCCGCTCAACGGATGGTCGGACACGTACAGGCCAAGCATCTCACGTTCGAAGTTGAGCTTGGTTTTCTTGTCCCACTCCTCCACGTCGGGCACCTGCACCATGGCGTCTCCCATGGCGGAATCGTTCTCTTTGGAATCGTCCAGGTCGGCGAACAGGTCGAACTGGCCTTCCGCCTGCTTGCGTTTCAGGCCGACGACCGAATTGATGGCCGTTTCGTGGATGGTGAACAGCGCACGACGGTTCGGGTCGATCGAGTCGAACGCGCCGGCCTTGATCAGCGATTCCACCAATCGCCTGTTCAGCGCCTCCAACGGCACGCGTTTGATGAAATCGGTGAAGTTCACGTACTTGCCGTGGCCGTTCTCACGTTCCGCGATGATCGCATCGACCGCGTTCTTGCCGACGTTGCGGATGGCGCCGAGGCCGAATCGCACGACGTCGCCGACTGCCGAATACTCGTACACCGACTCGTTCACGTCCGGAGAAAGCACCTGGATGCCCATGCGTCGCGCCTCGCCCAGGTACAGCGCGGTCTTGTCTTTGTTCGTGCTGGCGCCTTGCAGCAGGGCGGCCATGAACTCCACCGGATAATGCGTTTTCAGATACGCGGTCCAGTAGGAGATCAAACCGTATGCGGCCGAATGCGCCTTGTTGAACGCGTAGCCGGAGAACGGTACGAGGATGTCCCACACGGCCTGCGCGGCCTCTTCGGAATATCCATGCTCCTTCATGCCGGCGAAGAACGGAATCTTCTCCTTGGCCAGCACTTCCGGCTTCTTCTTGCCCATCGCTCGACGCAGCACGTCTGCCTTGCCCAGCGAATAGCCGGCGAGGATTCGCGCCGCGGACTGCACCTGCTCCTGGTAGACGATCAGACCGTAGGTCTCGTCGAGCACTTCCTTAAGCGGTTCGGCCACTTCGGGGTGGATTGGCGTGATCTTCTGCAGACCGTTCTTGCGCTTCGCATAGTTGGTGTGCGAATCCATATCCATCGGACCTGGACGGTACAGCGCGATCAGTGCGGAAATATCGTTGAAGTTGTTCGGCTTCAACGTTTTCAGCAGCGAGCGCATGCCGTCGGAATCGAGCTGGAACACGCCGAGCGTGTCGCCACGGGACAGCAGGTCGTAGGTGGGGCGGTCGTCCAGCGGAATCTTCGTATGGTCGATGCGTTCCTTGCCGTTCGCCTCGATGTTGTTCAGGGTGTCTCGGATCACCGTCAAGTTGGAAAGTCCGAGGAAGTCCATCTTGACCAGACCGAGCGTTTCGCACGTATGGTATTCGAGCGTGGTGGTGACGGTGCCGTCGGTACGTTCCAGCAGCGGCGACGTGTTGGTGATCGGCTCGCTGCCCATGATGGTGGCGCAGGCGTGCACACCGGTCTGACGAATCAGACCTTCGATGCCCATCGCCTCGTCCGTGATGCGTTTCGCGTCCGGGTCGGAATCGTACAGTTCGCGGAATTCGCGTGCTTCCGCGTATCGTTTCGCGCTTGGGTCGAAGATGTCGTGCAGCGGAATGTCCTTGCCGCCGGTCTGTGCGGGAGGCAGGGCTTTGGTGATCTTGTCTCCGACGGAGAAGCCGTATCCCATGATGCGGGCGGAGTCCTTCAGCGCCTGCTTGGTTTTGATGGTGCCGTAGATCACGCACTGCGCCACTTTGTCACGTCCGTATTTCTCACCCACGTAGTCGAGCACGCGTCCACGACCGTCCGGGTCGAAGTCGACGTCGATATCAGGCAGTGAGACACGTTCCGGATTGAGGAATCGTTCGAAGATCAGACCGTGTTCAAGCGGATCAAGTTCGGTGATGCCCATCGCATACGCGACCATGGCGCCTGCGGCGGAGCCACGGCCCGGCCCCACCATCACGCCGTGGGCCTTCGCCCAGTTGATGTAGTCGGCCACGACGAGGAAGTAGCCGCAGAACTGCATCTGGCAGATCACGCCGCATTCGTAGTCGGCCTGCCGCAGCACTTCGAGCGACGGCTTGCCGTTGTACCGGCGTTCCAGGCCTTCCTCGACCTTCTTCAGGAACAGCGACGTCTCGTCCCAGCCTTCCGGACAGTCGAATTGCGGCATGAACGCGCCGTCTTCATGATCGTCGAACATGACGTTGCAGCGTTCGGCGATCTCCAACGTGTTGTCGCACGCTTCGGGAAGGTCTTTGAACAGTTCGCGCATTTCCTCGGCGGATTTGATGTAGTAGCCGGTGCCGTCGAATTTGAATCGGCCCGGCTCGTCCAGCGTGGAGCCGGAGTTGATGCACAGCATGGCGTCCTGCGCGCCGGCGTCTTCGGCACGCGTGTAATGGGAATCGTTGGTGGCCAGCAGCGGCGCGTTGAGCTTTTTTGCGATGTCGAGCAGCCCGTCGGTCACTTGCTTTTCGATTTTCAGGCCGTGGTCCATGAATTCGATGTAGAAATTATCGCGGCCGAAAATGTCTTGGAATTCGCCGGCGGCACGCAACGCGTCATCGAACTGGCCCAGGCGCAGACGAGTCTGGATGATGCCCGACGGGCAGCCGGACGAGGCGATGATGCCTTTCGAATATTTGGCGAGGATTTCCTTATCCATACGCGGATAGCGCATGACTCGGCCTTCAAGGTTCGCGTCGGTGGAGGCTTTCATGAGGTTGACGAGGCCTTCGTCGTTTTCTGCCCACATGGTCAGGTGGGTGATGACACCGCCGCCGGACACATCATCCGGGTTACGGCGGCGATGCAGCGGATCCAGATCCGGATTCCAGTTGGTGTCCCAGCTCACACGGGTGGGGTCCTGACGTGCGGTTTCCGGCGTCACATAGGCTTCGATGCCGATGATCGGCTTGATGCCGGCGTTGACCGCGGCGCTCCACATCTCATACGCGCCATGCATGTTGCCGTGGTCGGTGATGCCGACGGCCGGCATGCCCAGTTCCTTGGCGCGCTTGACCAGATCCGGTATTTTCGATGCGCCGTCGAGCAGCGAATAATGCGTGTGATTATGCAGTTGCACGAAATTTGCGGAAGTAGCCATGCGTTCCAATTTAGCTGGGCTTCATGACGGCGTGGAGTCGTTTCTGGCCGTCCGGCCACACTTTTATAGGGACTGGTCGGCGTGCCGTGCGCGCATCACGTCAAGCGCATGCTGCAGGTCGGCGGGATAGTGCGATTTCACCGTGGTCCACACGTGCGTACGCGGATGGCGGAATTCCAATTGCATGGCGTGCAGCCATTGCCGTTCAAGGCCAAGCGCCTCGCTCAGCTGCGGATTCGCGCCGTACATGGCGTCCCCCGCCAACGGATGCCCGATGGATGAGAAATGCACGCGGATCTGATGGGTGCGGCCGGTTTCCAGGTTCACGGATACGAGCGTGGCTTCGCCGAAACGTTCCATCACGTCCCAATGCGTGATGGCCTCTTTGCCGGCCGGTGTCACGCAGAAGCGGAAGTCGGAGACTTTGGCGCGTCCGATCGGCGCTTCGATGGTGGCTTTGTCTTCTTTGAGATTGCCCTGCACGAGTGCGTGATATGTTTTGACGACCTCATGTTCGGCGAACTGCCGGCGCATCTCCACGTACGCAAGATCGGACTTGCATACGAGCATCAGTCCCGATGTGCCCACGTCGAGTCGTGACACGATGCCTTGACGACCTGCCGCGCCATATGACGTGATGTGCACTCCCCTGTCGATCAGGCTGCCAAGCACCGTCGGACCGGTCCATCCGACGGATGCGTGCGCGGCGACGCCGACCGGCTTGTCCACCACGACCACATCGTCGTCCTCATAGACGACGGCCATGTCATGGGCGATCGGTTCCGGTTCGGACCGTTCCTCGACGATGTCGAATTCTACGGTTTCGCCTGCCTGCAGGGTCGACGATTTGGAAATGTCCCTGCCGAGCACGCGCGCCTGTCCGCTTTCGATGAGGTCGGCCGCCTTGGCCCGGGAAATGCCAAGCATTTTGGCGACCGCGACGTCGAATCGTTTGCCGACGAGCGCGTCGGGAGCGGGTACGAGACGGCTCATGCTGCTTTCGCCCCGTCGTCGGTTGCGTTCGCATCATCACCAAGCGTCTTGCCGTTGGCCTCGTCAAGGTCCTTTTGGCTGAACGGTTCCCCGAGGAACAGCAGCAGCACCGCCGCAACGCCCGCGAGCATGAGGAAGATGTCCGCCACGTTGCCGATGGACCATCCGTAGTTCAGGAAATCCACGACCTTGCCGTTGAGGAACCCTTCCGCGTAGATGACGCGGTCGATGAGGTTGCCGAACGCTCCTGCGAAGGCGAAGGCGAACAGCACCGTCCATTTCATGGAAATGGTGCGGACGGCAAGTACGACCAACGCCACGCAGGCCGCCATCGCCAGCAGGGAAATCAGCCACGTCATGCCGGAGCCCATGCCGAGCGAGGCGCCTGGATTACGCACCAATGTCAACGAAAGCAGGCCGGGAATCACGCGTATGGTACGGCCATCGGCCAATGCGGACAAAGCCCACATCTTGGTGAGCTGGTCAATCGCGATCGTCGCGATCGCAATACACGCAAAGACGGCCACGCGGTCGCGCAGCCGTCTTTGATCATTCTTCATGATGTCAGACACAGGCTAATCTCAGTCGTTGTTGTCCTGAGGGTCCTGGTCGTAGTTGTTCGTATCGGACACCTGGTTGACGAGCTGGCCGAGGAAGTCGGTGAGTCGTGCACGGTATTCGGTTTCGAACTGCTTGAGGCCCTTGATGTTGCCTTCGATGACCTTGGTCTGGGTCTCGAGGTTGTCGCGGACCTGCTGGGCGTAGTCGTCGGCAGCGGTACGGGTCTTCGAATCGTAGTCGAAGGCGCGCTTCTGCACTTCGGCTTCGTAGTTGTCGGCCTCGGTGTGCTTGTCGGAGAAGTACGTGTCGGCGTCCTGGGTCTTCTGAGCCAGGTAGCCGTCGCCCTCTTCCTGCTTCTGCGCGAAGTAGGCGTCGCCTTCCTGCTGCTTCTGCTCCAGATAAGCGTCGCCATCCTGCTGCTTGCCGGCCAGATAGGCATTGCCTTCCTCGGTCTTCTGCGCAAGGTAGGCGTCGCCCTCCTCGGTCTTCTGGTTCAGGTACGCATCGCCATCCTGCTGCTTCTGTGCCAGATAGGCATCGCCATCCTGGGTCTTGCCGGACAGGTAGTTGTCGGCGTTGGCGCGGGTGTCGGTGGAGTACTGGTCAGCCTCGGAACGAGTGCGGTTGGAGTAGTCGTTGGCGCTGCCGATGATCTCTTCGTACTTGCGCTGGCTTTCCTCGGTGATCTCCTTGGCCTTGGCCTTGCCCTTGTCGACGTACTGGTCGTGCAGCTGCATGGCCAGCGTCAGCATGGCGGTGGCGCGCTCCGGCTCGGTATTGGCGCTTGCCGCGGCACCTGCGATCTTCTGCAGGCTGCCGGTTTCGGTGCTCGGCTCGGACTTGGCGACCTGTTCGCGCAGCTGTGCCTCGCGAATCTGGGAATCCTTCAGTTGCTGGGCAAGCTGCTGGATCTGCATGGCCTGCTGCTTCACCTGGGCATCCTGCTGCTGGGACTGGGCAGCATGCTCCTGAGTGAGCTGCTGGGCCTGAGCGACCTGGTCCTGCGCTTCCTGAAGCTTTGCGGTGAGCTGATCGATCTGCTCCTTCTGACGCTGAGCCACGACCACCTGCTCCTGGGCCGATGCCAGCTGACGGGACAGGTCCTCGGTCTGTGCGCGGAACGTGTCACGCTCGTGCTGCACGGCGGTAAGCTGCTCGCCAAGGTCGGCCTGACCGGCCGCTTCGGCTGCCTGGGCGGTGAGCTGATCGACCTGCGCGGACAGACGATCGATCTGCCCCTTGAGCTGCTCGTTCTGGGAAGACAGCGCACGATTGCTTTCCTCTGCCTCGGAAAGCTTGGCGGCCGCGGCCTGAGCGGCCTGAGCGGCTTGGTCTCCCGCACCAGCTGCCTGCTCGGAGGCGGACTTCAGCGTCGCGTTCTCCTGCTGCAGGGACTGGATCTGAGCATTCAACTCGGAAATCTTGGAATTGAGTCCTGCGACATCCGGGCCAAGAGACTGCGTGGCCTGTCCGCCGGCAACTGCCTGCTTGCCAAGGGCTTCCACCGTCTCGGTTACCTGATCGAGGAAGTCATCGACTTCATCGACGTCATAGCCTTCCTTGAACCTTACGGTCTGGAAAGTATGCTCCCTAATATCTTTCGGCGTCAACAGAGCCATAAATCCTTACACCTCGCTTTGGGCTTGATGCCTTACTGTTGTTGCTTTCAGTGTTCGACTCTAGCACGAAACCATAGATATTTTGCGGAAAAACGGTTTTTTAGAGGTGCTAAATAAGGAAATCAATGACCACAAGAACGAAATAAAGCACAAGATACGCGACGTCAAAATAGATCGGTCCGAGCGGAACGGGACGAATATACTGCCGCAACCACCTTAACGGCGGCTCCGTCAGCTGGTAGATGGCGTCGAACAACGAGGCCACGATTCCGCTTGGCCGCCACGTCGGCGACAATGCCAACACCCAGTCGAGAATCATGCGGACGAACAGCACCAGGATATAGGCGTTGACCAGAAAATGGACGACGCTACCAATTACCGAGAGAATCACGTTGCAACTGTATCAAGCGCGCATAACAAGATGCCCCCGCTTTCGGTGGGGGCATAATCGTCTGATTTGTGCTTGCTCTGTGCTACACGGCTCAGTCGGCGAACAGGTCGTGGGCCGGACCCTTGTCTTCAGGCTCCTCGACCTTGATGTTCACTTGGGCCGGGCTCAGCAGGAACACGCGCGGAGTGACACGTTCGATGGAGCCGCGCACGCCGAACACCACACCGGCGGAGAAGTCGACGATGCGGTATGCCACGGCTTCGGCCACACCTGTCAGGTTCAGCACCACCGGAATGCCGTCACGAATGGCGCGACCGACCATCTGCGCATCGTCATAGGTCTTCGGATGGATGGTGGTGATGCGGCTCACTCTACCCCCCTGGAACGGGTTGGACTGCTCACGCGGAGCGGACGGCGTGGAAGCGGAAGCCGAAGAGGAAGGCATCGGGGTGACGGAATGATCCGAATCGAACGAGGTCTCGCCGGTGTCGACGTCATCCTCGAAATCATCCTCGCCCTCGGCGACGTCGGACATTCCCAAGTACGACATCGCGTTCTTCATGAAACCTGCCATGTATGTTCCTTTCGCGTCTACGCGTTGACTTTAGCGCAGGAAATCCGGAATATCGAGGTCGCCCGGATCGTTAGCCGAAACCACTTCATGCTCGGTGGTCTGGTCGAACGAGGCGACGTTCTGGTCCGGAGTGGACGGAATGTAGCTGGACAGCGGCTGCACCTGCGGCACCGCCGGAGTCTGCACCGGCTGCGGCTGCTGGGCGGGAGCCTGCACGCCGGCGGACAACGCGGACAGCGGTACCGTGTTTTCCTTGGCCGCGGCCGGCTTTTCTTCGGCCGGCTGGTCGGGCTTCTTAGAATTGGCATCGAAACCTGCCGCGATGACGGTGACACGCACCTCGTCGCCGTAGGCGTCGTCCAGGGACAGGCCCCAGATGATCTGCGCTTCCGGATGGATGGCCTTCTGCACCAGCGCGACCGCGGCTGCGGCTTCCTGCAGCTTCAGGTCGGTCGGACCGGCGATGTTGATCAGTGCGCCATGCGCACCCTCGATGCTTTCCTCCAGCAGCGGCGAGCTGATGGCGATTTCCGCGGCCTGCGTGGCGCGGTCCTCTCCCCGAGCGGAACCGATGCCGAACAGCGCGGTGCCGGCACCACGCAGAATCGCGTTGACATCGTTGAAATCAACGTGGATGTACGAATTCGAGGTAATCAGGTCGGTGATGCCCTGCACGCCGGCCAGCAGTGCGGTGTCGGCGGTCTTGAACGCGTCGACGATGCCAATGGTGCGGTCGGACAGTTCCAGCAGTCGGTCGTTCGGAATGACAATCAGCGCGTCGACTTCCTTGCGCAGGTTCTCGATGCCAAGCGCCGCGGAAGCGGAACGCTGCGGGCCTTCGAAGCTGAACGGACGGGTGACCACAGCGATGGTCAATGCCCCCTGCTGATGGGCGGCACGCGCCACGATCGGGCTGGCGCCGGTTCCGGTGCCACCGCCCTCACCACAGGTGACGAACACCATGTCGGATCCCTTAAGCGCCTCTTCGATGTCGGACTGATGATCCTGCGCTGCCTTGGCACCCTTCTCCGGGTCGGCGCCAGCGCCCAGACCACGGCTGGAGGCATCGTTCAGCGAGATTTTGACATCTGCGTCGGATCGCAGCAGATCCTTTGCATCAGTGTTGATCGCAATAAATTCGACGCTTTGAAGACCCTCCGCAATCATGCGATTGACAGCGTTGCCTCCGGCTCCACCGACACCGACGACCTTGATGTTGGTCTTGTCGTTGAAATTGTCAGTCTGGGCAATCTCGCTCACCATTGTCTCCTGTTCACTCACGTATATGAACAACTCTATCGCAATCGCGCCGATGATACGCGCACTTTTCCAGGCGTGTACCACCGTTTTTTCACTTTTTTGCTGTCAGCATGTTCATTCTGCCTGCGTTGACCCCTTCAGTCATTTGTACACGGCTCTTCGAACATGCGTGACGGGCTTTAGTAGCTGGCATCCATCGGGTCATCCCCGAACAGCGCCTCACGCTCCTCGTGCGTGGTTTCCCGGGATTCCAACCATCCGTAAGGCAGATGCACCTTTTTGGCGAAGCGCACGCGCCCCCTTGGCTTGTCGGCGATGCGTTCTGGGAACCGAATGTTCGGGTCGAGTCTGCCTATCTCGCGCCGGACATCCTCAAGATTTTCACATTCCATGAACGCACGGCGTGTGGAACCGCCCACGGGGAAGCCCTTCAGATACCATGCGACGTGCTTGCGCAGGTCATGCACGGCCATCCGCTCGTCGCCATCATAGAATTCGGTCAGCAGTTCGGCATGCCGTTCGATCACGCGGCACACGTCGCCCAGCGTGGGGTCGACGCGCTCGTCACTGCCGGCGAACGCGTTCTTGATGTCGGCGAACAACCATGGACGGCCTTGGCAGCCGCGGCCGATCGCAACACCCGCGCAACCGGTTTCGGCGACCATCGCCAACGCGTCGTTGGCACCCCAAATATCCCCGTTGCCGAAGACGGGAATATCAAGCTCGGAAACCAGCTCGCCGATGCGGGACCAATCGGAATGCCCGCCGTAATATTCGGCGGTGGTACGCGCGTGCAGAGTGACGGCCTTGCAGCCTTCTTCCTGCGCGATGTGCCCGGCTTCGAGGAACGTCTCGTGTTCATGGTCGATACCGACGCGGATTTTGGCCGTGACTGGTACGTTGGCCGCGTCGCACACCTTGACCACGCGTTGGATGATCTCACGGAACAGGTCCGTCTTCCATGGCAGCGCGGATCCGCCGCCACGACGCGTCACCTTGGGCACCGGGCAGCCGAAGTTGAGGTCGACATGGTCGGCCATGTTCTCGTCGATGACGATTTTCGCGGCCTGCTCCACAATCGAGGGATTGACGCCGTACAGCTGCAGCGAGCGAATCTTCTCGCTGGGTGCGAAACGGCATAGGCGCAGGGCTTTCGGATTGCGGGCCACCAATGCGCGCGCGGTGATCATTTCCGCCACGTACAGACCGTCGGGACCGTAGCTTTCGCAGATCACGCGGAACGGCCAGTTGGTGACGCCCGCCATAGGCGAAAGCACCACCGGCGTTTCGACGTGCACCGGACCCAAATCAACGGGCTTTATAACGGGAGGAACCGACGGCCGTTCCGCGTCGGTACGCGGGTCGAGCACGTCGGATTCCTCGTAGGCATTCACAATGCTATCTGGCATAGGTCAGACTTGTTCCGTTCAATATGACCGATTCGTGGCGATCAGTACAGGCCACCGGCTTCGGCGATCTTGACGGACTCAGGCCAAGCCTCGCCGCCCATTTCGACCGGCATCTGCGGCACGCTGACGCGCTTCTCGCCGATACGCTCGGCGATGTAGTCGGCCACCTTGTCGAGGCTGACGCGCTCCTGCTGCATGGTATCGCGTTCACGGATGGTGACGGCCTGGTCGTCGAGGGTGTCGAAGTCGACGGTGACGCACAGCGGAGTGCCGATCTCGTCTTCACGACGGTAACGACGGCCGATCGCGCCGGCCTCGTCGTAGTCGATCATCCACTCGTTCTGGCGCAGGTCGGCGGCGAGCTTCTGCGCCACGTTCTGCAGGTCCGGCTTCTTGCTCAGCGGCAGCACGGCGGCCTTGACCGGAGCCAGACGCGGGTCGAGGTGCAGGACGGTGCGCTTGTCCACGCCGCCCTTGGTGTTCGGAGCCTCGTCCACGTCGTAGGCGTCGACGAGGAAGCACATGAGGGAACGGGTCAGGCCGGCGGCCGGCTCAATGACGTACGGCACGTACTTTTCGCCGGTGGCCTGGTTGAAGTAGCTCAGGTCCTCGCCGGAGTGCTCCGCGTGCGCGGACAGGTCGAAGTCGGTACGGTTGGCGATGCCTTCGAGCTCGCCCCAATCGGAGCCCTGGAAGCCGAACTTGTATTCGATGTCGACGGTGCGCTTCGAATAGTGGGCCAGCTTCTCCTTCGGATGCTCGTAGTGGCGCAGGTTCTCCGGCTTGACGCCGAGGTCGAGGTACCACTGGGTACGGGCGTCGATCCAGTACTGGTGCCAGGCTTCGTCCTCGCCGGGCTTGACGAAGAATTCCATTTCCATCTGCTCGAACTCACGGGTACGGAAGATGAAGTTGCCCGGGGTGATCTCGTTACGGAAGGACTTGCCCATGTTGGCGATGCCGAACGGCGGCTTCTTGCGGGAAGAGGTCATCACGTTCTTGAAGTCCACGAAGATGCCCTGCGCGGTTTCCGGACGCAGGTAGTGCAGGGAGTTCTCGTCCTCGACCGGGCCGAGGTGGGTGCGCAGCATCATGTTGAAGTCGCGCGGTTCGGTCCACTTGCCGCGGGTGCCGCAGTCGGGGCACACGATGTCGGCCATGCCGTTCTCCGGCAGCTTGTCTCCATGCTTCTCGGCGTAGGATTCCTCAAGCTTGTCGGAACGCTGGCGCTTATGGCAGTTGAGGCACTCGACCAGCGGATCGTTGAAGACGGCCACGTGGCCGGAAGCCACCCACACGGGGGTCGGCAGGATGATGGAGGTGTCCACGCCCACCACGTCGCCACGGGTGACGACCATGGAGCGCCACCATTCGCGCTTGATATTGTCCTTCAGCGCCACGCCGAGCGGACCGTAATCCCATGCGGAACGGGTTCCGCCGTAGATTTCACCGGCGGGAAAAACAAAGCCACGACGCTTGGCAAGGGATACGACTTCATCGAGTTTGGATACAGCCACAATGCACCTTCTGGATTGAATGGTTTGGGGTCTTTACAAGCGCAAAGCCTACCGTCACATGCTGACAGTTTTGCCTGACAGTTTCACGGCATGGCAAGTTACGTGATTTCCGATGGGGATGAACGGCAAATTGATGCAAGAACCGAATGAAAACACATAAGAATATGTGAAGATACATAAGGGGCTTCCCGCGAATGCGGAAGGCCCCATGTAATGGATAAGGAGAGAATCGTTCTTTATGTATTGTTTGTCACTGCTTGGTAACGTTCTCGTCTTCGACGGTGTCATTGTTAAGCAGCAGCGACCAGATTTTACAATTGATGGTCACGTTGTTCTTGGTGGCGTCGCCGCCCTTATCAAGGGTGTACGTCACATCTTCAGGAACGGCAATACGGTTGATGCCCTGCACGGCCTGAACGAAGCCACGCATTGCATCATAGCTGCCATTCGCAGTAATGCTCACCGGAACCTGCACAAGCCGGCCGGCTTTGATGGTTCCCTGCATTTCGGACGGCACTTCAGCGGTGGTGGCCTCATCGAAGGTCACAGACTGGATGGAGACGCCCGCACCATCAGCAGCGGCATTCAACGAATCGATGAATTCGTTTTGGTTATAGCCGTCAGGAATCTGGCGCTGCAGCTGACGCAAACGATCCTTCTGCAGGCCGATCGTCTCGCTCGCCATACGCAGCGTTTCAATCTGGTCACGCGTTTTCTTGTTGCTTTCTTCGATCTGCGCAGTCTGCGCGTCGGCTTCCTTAATGTGTGTAAGACGCGGAGATACGCCTACAAGCCATGTCAACATCAGCACCACTACGATGCCGACGGCCAGTGCGATCCATGCGATTTTATGCTTGTTCATGTTTCCTCCTGCTTATCAGTTGGACGATCCGCTGGCATCGGATGAGGTGTCAGTCGACTGGTTGGCAGAAGCATCAGACTGTCCGGACGCAGCCTTGTCGAGGCTTGCGCGCAGCTTGGCGAGCAAATCACGGTTGGCCTGGGTCGCGCCTGCTGAGTTGTCGCTTCGCGAAGTGGTGTTGCCGTCCATCACCAGTGAAATCGTTCCGGTATACGTGTAGGTGGTGCCACCTTCACTGTCATTCTTGGTAATAGAGCTCACATAACCCGTCTTGTACGTGGGAATCGAGGCGAAATTGTTGATAAAGTCCTTGGCCGAGTAGAAATTCGGCGATTCGATGGTGAAGTCCGCGGAAATCACGCCGTTACCAGACCACACAGTGGACGTATTGTCGGAGGATGAGGACGAATTGTTCGATGAAGCGATCTGGAAGCTTTTGAGTTCCAGATTCGTATACTGGCCGCCTTCCGGAAGCGAGCTGTTCAGCGAATCGGCGACCTTCATCCAGTCCATTTCGTCATACAGCATGGCAATCTTCGCCTTCTGCGCATCGTCCAGCGAATTCAACGTGTCTTCGACATCCTTGAACTGCGCTTTCTCCTTTTGCAAGGAAATGGTCTTCTGTTGAGCCACTTCCACACGATGGTCCGCCCATGTGGATTGGGCGAACATGAACACGCTGACCACCAAAGATACAATGAGCACGCCGATCAGCACATACGTTAACAGGTATTTGATGGCTCGATCGCGATTCAATCCGACGATGGAACGCGGAATCAGGTTAGCGCGCATGGTCCAGTCGGCTGGGTTTTCCGGCGCGGTGCTACGCTTGCCGATACCGCCCGCCTTCAACGCATTGCTGATATCGGAGACGTTCATGGATAGCAGGGTGCCCTTCTGACCGTCCGAAGTGTCCGGATAGGCGATTTCCTTGCCACGTCCACGGTGGGAGTTGGCCTTGTTTTTCTTGGATTTCATATCAAGTTTCATAATCACACTCACCTCGGCTTCTTTCCGATGACCAGTCCCAGCACCCCACCTAAATCGACCGCGTGCGCCACAATGTTCTGACGTTCGACTTCCTTGGACAGCTTGAAGCGGATGAACGGATCGCCAATGCGCACCATCTTGTTGATGGAGCTTGCCAACACTGGGGGCAGACCGATAAGTCGCGCACCCGTACCGGTGAGGATGATGCCGCTGATGGTGCTGTCCGCATGGTCGACGTCGTACATGTTCAACGTATTGCGAATACCGACGATGAGCTGCGCCGTGGTTTCACGAATGACTTCCTCGGCTTTTTCGAGACGTTCGTCACCGGTCACATTTTGCAGACCAATCTGGTTTTTGATGCGTTCCGCGTCTTCGAAGGAGATGCTCAGCGCATTGGCGATGGCGTCGGACACGTCGTCGGCACCGGACGGCACGACGCGCATATAGGCGGGTTTTCCGTTATTGAGCACGATCACGTCGGTGCAGTTGCCGTTGATGTTGACCACCGCTTCGGTCTGCGCCTGGTTGGTGTCGCTGAACAGGCGGGCCAACGCGAACGGACCGGCGTCGATGGAGGTGATCACGAAACCCGCTTCTTCTGCGGTATACGCAGTTTTTTCCAGACCACCGCGCAGAGTGGCTACGAGAATGCCATGAAGCTGCTTGCCGTTCTGCTCGTCATCCACTACAGACAACGGCACGAAGTCAAGTTCGGATTCCTCAATGGGCAATGGAATCATGCCTTTGGCCTGGAATGGCAGGGTTGAGCGTAAATCAGCTAGGGACATGTAGGGGAAGTCCGTCTCACGGAACACCATACGGCGGCTGGAATAGACGAGTGAGGCGTTTTCACGCGGGAATTTGAAACGCTGCACCAGTGTTCTCAGCAGGCCGGTGACCACTTCGGTGTCCACCACTTCGCCGTCCACCACGGCTCCGCTGGGCAACGGCAATGCCTGAAAATGCTTGATGGTCGGCGAATCCGTATAGGGGTCGGCTATGACCGCCGCTCGTATGGCGTCGCTCGCAATCGACAGCGCCGTTATTGCTCTCATGGTCTCTCCTTATATATATGGGTCTTGTATGCGGATGCGTTACGCAAGTCCGGTGAGTTGCAGGTATAGTGTGGCGATTGGTACGCCGGCGAAAATGCCAAGCCATGCGCCGAGCAGCATGGATGGCCCGAAGGGGATGCCTCCATGAAGGTCGACCTTTTTGCTGGCCAGCAATACCAAGCTGATGGCACCGCCGATGAAGAACGCGGCGAACGATCCAATGATGAATTGCGGCCAGCCAAGCCAGCCAAGCAGCAATCCGAGAATGAACGCGAGTTTGATGTCGCCGTCTCCCATGCCACCTTTCCAGATGAGTGAGAGTACGAAATAGAACACGAAGAGAATCAGCGCGCAGAGCGCTCCGCGACCAAGACGAGTCCACTCCCCTATGCCAAACGATGCCACAGCCAGCAGCAACACCGTTGCGATAAGCGTCGGCAGTAGCACTACGTTGAGGATGAGATGGTGGTCCAAGTCGATGAACGCTATGACGATGGACACGCATGCGAACACGTACAGCACGGGTAGTGCCCACAACGGGTATGCGCCGAACAGTCCACCTGCGGTTACGGCAAGGAAGGACAGTCCGCCAAGCGATTCGACCAGCGGATATCGTGCGGCAATCGGTTCCTTGCAGTGTCGGCATTTCGCGCCGAGCGCCAACCAGGAAAAGATGGGAATATTGTCATACCAGGCGATTGGCGCTTCGCATTTTGGACAAAAGCTACGTTTCGGATTGGTGATGCTTATGTGGTTCGGCACACGCCATATCACTACATTCAGGAAAGATCCGAAAATACAGCCGATGATCAGCGAGGCCACCAGCAGTATCACCACAGTAGGAACATCATTCACTATATCCATGCCGTTCACCACTTTCTGGATGTGACGGTGGAGTCCACAACCGCTGAGAAATAGGTACTGGTAGGGATAGATACGGTGGTCGTCGTCGTTGTCCAAGTAATGCTACCGGCCGATCCGGCATCACCATAATTCACTGAAGCGTTCCATGCCTGCGATTTCACCAGTCGCCCACGCACGTCACGATCGGTTCCGCATGAAACCATTTTCAGCATGGAATGACCGTCTGAGCGATTGTATTGACGGTCTTTCTTCCCATTGCTTTCCACATAGTCTCCCGGATAGATTTCCGTCAGGCACATGCCTTCGCTGGTTTGGAAAGTGCCAGCCCATGGATACTGCGTCTTGCCGCCGTAACTCACCGCTTTCGAGGTGTTGTGCTCGTTGTATCGGCGGAACTTTGTGGCGTCACTTGGATTATCGGTCAACGACACCTTACTGCCGGAAACATGCAGGTACTTCGCGTTGCCGTTGGTGTCGTGCAGGGCTATGGTGGTGTCGATGCCAGTGCCATCGGCGCTGGCATCTTCGGTATAGGAGACGCGGTCGGATGTGAAGTTGAAGTTCTCCTTGTCGGCGGTCGAACAGTGAGAGGTCGAGATGAAATCGCTGCCTTGCCCCATGATCGTCTTCTGGTAGCATTTCGCATCGAAGTCCGCACTATGCACGTCGCAGGTGTCGGCGTATACGTCGTTGCCGTCCATCACCATGCAGAATCCGGATGCGGAGTTCACCATCTGATTGGTGCCGTATCCCGCTTCGCCTGCTTGGCTGAAGGATGCGGTGGCATCCTGCATGTCGGCACCGTTCGAAAAGTAGGAATCGCTGAAGTTATAGGTCCATTGCGACACCATATACGCCTGACTGTAGGGGGTGGCTTTGATATTGCCGCCCGCGAAATGCGGATCGCCACTGTCTTGTGGGCTACCGCCGTAATGGGTGACTTCCAGACGTTGGAACTTGGTCTTTTTGCCGCTCTGCACGCCGGCTACGGCATATCCCTTGCTTTCAGGCAAGGCGGAATCATATGACGCTGCTTGCGCACTGACATCGCCCGTCAGCTCGTTCCAGTATCCGGCGTTGATGAACCCGTTGTAGAAGTTCCATTTCTGGTATTTGTTGAGCAGACTGTTCGGGTCGTTCTTCTCCGTCTGCTGCGCAACCTTATTCGGATCCATATAATAATCGCCTTGGAAGTGGACTCCGTATGATGTGCCGCATGGCTGCAAGGTGGCTGGAGTCTTGCCGTCGGTGTCATCGATGCTCACACCGGTGACGCACAATCCCATATTCGAGGCCAGACGGATGGAATTGTCCTTGTAGTACACCCACGTGTTCAATGAGGAGTACGCACCATCAGCACGGCATTCCTCAGTATATTGGTAGGTGTCACCTCCCGCGTTGTATGCGGCGGGCAATACCACCAGCCCAGAACCGGCTTGAGGCGATTTGCTTAAATCGAGGTTCTCGGCAATGCTTTTCTTCTCGTTGGTAACCGGAATGGTGGTGGCCAGCATGCAGGTGCGGTTCACTGGATTCAACGTCGCAGTGCCATCGGACAGCTGGCTGGTATTGGTGCGTCCGGAATCCACCGTGCCGGAGAATTTAACTTCGCCGGTTGGATCGGATCCGATGGACACGCCATCATAATCCACGGGTACCCATACGAACTGCGAATCGAGCCTGTTGTAGGGCGCCGCGGCATAAAAACCCATACCCATACGGCCGCCAACGCCCAAGGCACTTGAATGATTCGTGGTAGTGGAGTCCGTTTTGGCTTCGATCCTGCATACCGCACGCTTCATGGCCTGCGGGCTTTTGGTGTTGCCTGCTGTACGGCCGTCCTTATACCGGTTGATGAAGCCCGTGGCCACCACTTCGGCATACTGTAGGTTTTTCAGATCGGATGGAGAGCCGATCATCTCCGCCGATGCGTCATCCGGATTGGTGTCGTAGAAATTGATGCGCACACGATAGGACAGGTCATCTGGCGTATATGAAGCCGTATCCGATGTTTTTACCGTCTTATTCAAAGCAACATGATTCAACAATACGGATGCGCCATCATATTTGACAAATTCACCATCCTTGGAACTGTCGTTCATATCAGCATCAACAGCAGGCAACACCTTCTGCAAATCATCAAGACTCGTAGAACCTTGCAACTTCGCCAGAGTCTCATTGATATAGCTCAAGCCGACTTCAAGGCCGGATTCGGCCGCATAGTTGGCTTGGGAGTTTTCCTTATTGTTCTTGTAAGGAATCGCCTGGGCAAGCAGGGTAGTCATGACCAGAGCGGATGTGGTGAGCACCACCATCACGAACAGAATGGCCAGCATCATGGCGGCGCCGTGCTCCCCCATGCGTTCGCGTAATGCCGCACGGTACCTGCGGTTGAGTCTGGACCACAATCCGGTCTGTTTCATGCTTGCTCCTATATATAAAGGTATGTTTCGCTCGGGTACTCGGATATCAGGTCAGGCCTGACCATTGATGGCGTCGAACATGGAGAACATCGGCATATACAATGCCACCACCATGAAGCCGACCACCACGCCGAGGAACAGAATCATCAGTGGTTCCAGCAACGAGGTGAGCTGTTTGGCCATGGATTGGGCCTCTTCGTCATACGCTCGGCCCGCGCTGGACAGCATTTTGTCGATGGCGCCGGAGTCCTCGCCGATGGACACCATCTGCACCAGCATGTTCGGGAAGATCTTTTCGGTGCTCATGCTGTCGGCCAGACGGTAGCCACGTTCCACCAAACGGCCCACACGCTTCGAAGACGAATCGATCACATAGTTGCCCGACGTCGATCCGACGATATCAAGTGCCTGGAGAATTGGCACACCGGAAGCGAGCATGGAAGAGAAATTATTGCAAAAGCGGGCCAGGGCCACGTTGGTGTCCAGCTTGCCGAACACCGGTGCCTTGAGTGTGAACGGATCCCACCAGGTGCGGATGATGTCTTTGTTACGGTTGCGCTTCCAGAACATGGCCAGCGCCACGACGGCCACAATCAGCACCGGAAGCACGTAGGGCATCACTTTGCCGAGGTCCACCAGGATCTGGGTCACGAATGGCAACTGGGCATTCATGGAATCGTACATGCTGGCGAACATCGGCACGATGGTAAGCAGCATCACCATCACCAAGATCAGGGCGATGCCCAGTACCACGACCGGATAGGCCATGGCGCTTTTGATCTGCCCTTGGAGCCTCACATCCGCTTCGAAGCTGTCCGCCACGGTGAGCAGCGATTTGTCTAGGAAGCCGCCGGTCTCGCCGGCACGAACCATGTTGACCATGATCGGCGGGAACAGGGAATCGGGATCCGCCGACATGGCTTCGGAGAAGGACGAGCCGCCTTCCACTTGCGCCACGCAGGCCTGCACTGCCTTGCGGAGTTTCACGTTCTCGATTTGTTCGGTGACGATGTTCAAGGCTCGGATCAGCGAGACGCCAGCCGCCACCATGGTGGCGAGCTGCCGCGCCGTTACGGCGAAGTCTTTTTTGCTTGGATATTTCTCGAACGCCTTGATGTTGATTTCAGTGTTGAGACCGGTGCCGGCGGCCGTGTCGGTCAGGTCGGTCGGATACAGTCCAAGTTTTTTGATGCGCTCGATGGCCTGGTCGCGCGTCTGCGCTTCGACCACGCCTTTCTCTTTACGCTGGCCGTCGAATGAGACGCCCTGGTAGCGCCATTTGCGCGTGCCGCCGTTCTGTTGGAATTGCACTTGTGCGTCATTGCCGGCCATGGTTCCCCCGAATGAATATCGATGATGAATGGTGACGTGCGATTGATATGCGAATGTCGGGGACGGACGATGTCCCCGACATTCAATTCAGGCAATTAGCGATATGCCTCACGGCTTAGCAGGAGCAGCTGCCTTGGCTGATTCAGAAATCGCGCCATTAGCGGAGTCATACGTGTACTGCTTGGTGCCGCTATTGCTATCCGTACCGGTGATGGTGTAGTTATTCGAGTCAGCGCCCTTTGCGATGACAATCGTGACATCCTTGGAAACCGTAATTTCCTGATCGGAAGTTCCCAACTTTGCCTTACCGGGCGAATAGGTGCCCGCCCAACCATTGTCGAACTTCCCGTTGTTGGCGGTCATGGCGGTTTCGACCACGAGGCTGGCGTTCTTGACGTCGGACTGGATGGTGGAGTTCCACGCGGCCTTGCGCTGGTTCAGGTAGATCGGGACTGCCACGGCGGACAGGATGCCGATGATGATGACGACCACGAGCAGTTCGACGAGGGTGAAGCCCTTCTCGCCCTTGGCGCGGCGATTCAGCGCATTGCGTACGCTCTTCATAATGAACCCTTCTTTCCAATTGGAAGGACATACCGTGGGACCGTCCAACTTCGGATGGTCCACAGCGATTCTTCTTTGCGTTATTTCCCCTTGTGGGGGTGGCTGGCTCACATAACCAACAACTCTCAGCGTAGTCGTATTGACATCGTTTGCAGTACCAGATGCAGTGCATCAATCGCACCAATGATGTTTCATCCACCGTTTTCATCACAACCCCGAATCAAACTCTTTCAATACGATTGCATAACCCCTCTTCACACAATCACCACCGTCCGATTCCGTAACATGCGTTGAGTCCGTCGGTCTACCGGTGTATCTCTTCGTCTGAAACGTTTGCCCCGGAATAGTTATATTTTCAATAGTGTTTCAGAAAATATTTTCAGCATGTTTTGACGAAAATTCATCAAAAAACCATTTCCCCCCGGGCGCGTCGGGGGTATTTGAAAGTATAGAAAAAGGGCTCCCCCACAAGGGAGAGCCCTTACAGACACCGTCATTCAACGACATTGACTGAAGTCGACCGAAGCACTCGAACCCACATTGCGAGCTGTAAACGATGTCAATGTGTTCGAGGTGACCGGCTTGCCACCCACATACGAACCCGTCACCGGCGAATACCGCACCACGCGCGTACCGCCATCCATGCTGAACAGTTTGTTTTTGAACAGCGAATCATCGGACGTTGAAGCGGTACTGTTGTTCATCACCGCCGTCAACACCGCATGCTCGCTCCACGCTCCCCCCGCACCGGTTGCATATGGTTTGGTTTTTACCACGACGGAACCATAATCATCAACTCGCCCGCCGGACCACGTGGCCTCTGTGTACTCAATCACAGCGCATTGCCGAATCCCATCGGCATCAGTGGTCACCAAAGTCAACCTGTCACCACTGGCAGCCTCTTCCACACCTTCGGCATTGCGAACATATCGGTCCAGAGCCTGCACCGATGTAGCTATTTCCGTAGCCGATCTGGTGCGGATAGCATCGGCTGTGGTGGAATGCAAATATTGTACGATCGACACCGTGAACATGGTGGAAACAATGGCAAAAATAAACAATGAAACCATCATCTCCACCAGGGTAACGCCGCCTTCACCACGAGCACGCCTACGGAGCGCACGTAATAATCGGCGATTCAGACTGAATCCAGAGTTCTTCTCTTCCATAAGCCGTCCCGCTCCTTCAGGCCCCGATCACATTCAGCAGTTCATTGGTGGTATACACGGCCGTTTTGTCTGCGCCAATATTGTCCGACCAGGTGACGCCTACCACCACGCGTACCATCGGCATATACGTTTTCGCCATAAAGGTGAATCCCTTAGTAGGAATGTTGTCCTGACTCAGGATGCTGGATCGCAGCGAGGCGTCAGGAGTACCGTCAAGACCGCTAATGAACGCATGCCCGTCAATACCCAGTTCCGAAGCGGTTCTACAATCCATGGTGCCGCTTTCCCGATAGCACTTCTCAATCACGGTGTTCACCGTATATGTAGTATGTTTGGCGTCTTTGCCCGTGGTAGTGCGCACCGGCTGAATGTACTTGCTCGTATCGGCATCCGGAGTGGCCGTAGCCTCCAAATCCGAGAATTGCGAGGTGATGGCCCCCACTGCCGTGAGATTCGCATGTGCTTTCTTCACATCATCCACACCCATGCCAGGCAGCAAATCCGTGTAATAGGAGGATGACGCAGAAGTATGATCCGCTATCTGTGCGCGCATGCGTTCGATACCATCACTACCCAAAGCAATGGCTGCTGAACGCTGCTGCTGGGCATAAGAAGTACGAATCGCAGTAATCGCGAACTGTGCGGCGGCAAGACCTGTGATGCTCAGCACCACAATCGCCACCAATACCTCAACCAATGTGAAACCCGACTCGCCACGTTTCGGCAATCGTTTGACGTTATGTATTGCAAGCCCTGTCGCGGCATCATTTACCGCCCTACGCCAGCTGTGCTCCATGAGCAGCTCCTTCATGCAGTATCACCCCATCATCGGAGGCAACAGGAAAATCACCGCAGAAAAGGCGGTGCATGAATATCTGTACTGTATCACGATTCCCTGCCAACGTTTTCACACCCTTCCAAACACCACATGACAATTGGCGTTTCAGTCACAAAGCCGCTAAACTATGCGAGTAGTAGTGCACAACACTGCAATCGTTAGCTCACATGACCATGAACAACTGAACATTCTCAGGCCCGCAAACACCTGTGTTTGCAAAGAGTCATAAGTCATACCGTGCGTTCCGGCGCATGGTCCAGGAGGTCATTATGAGCGACGCCGGTTCGGGAAGCCGTTTCCCTTTCCTCAAGCGCAATCGAAACGACGACACGCCGAGCGATTTCTCGGAGCGCATGGATTTGAACTCCCCGGTCACAGGAGAAATCAACCAGATTTTCACGCCGAGCCAGCCACGCCATGCCGCTGCACCCAGCGACGCCACTAGCGACTTTCCCGCCATGCCCACATCCACCGAAGGCATGGACGAAAACACCGAACGCGAATATGCTATGGCGCTAGCTCAAGGCATGAGTCTGCCGTTCGTAGACCTCAACGAATACCAAGTAGACAAAGAAGTCATCAGCATGGTGCCGGACGACCTGTGCCGTCGCAACCAGCTGCTGCCATTGTCCATTGTCAACGGACGCATCACCGTGGCCATGGCCAACCCGAAAAACTTCGCCGCCATCGACGACGTGTCCGCCAGCACCGGCATGCCGGTCATTCCCATGGTGGCCATGCCATCCCAAGTGAAGGATGCCATCAATCGCTATCTGCGCGCCAACGCGGAATTGACTGAGCTTTCCCACGAAATCGCCGCAACCGCGAAAAAGGAAGTCGACCTCGAATCCGACAGCGGCGAGGACGCTTCCCCCGTGGCACGCTTCGTCAGTCTACTTATCAACCAGGCCATCGACGACCACTGCTCCGATATCCACATCGAACCGCAGGAAGACGGTCTGCTCGTGCGCTACCGTATCGACGGTGTGCTGCACGTGTTCCAAAAGGCGCCGAAAGCCATGACCCAAGGTGTGATCAGCCGCATCAAGGTCATGTCCGATATGGATATCGGCGAGCGCCGTAAGCCGCAGGATGGTCGTATCACCGTCAAGCACAATGGTCAGAAGGTGGATCTTCGTGTGGCCGCACTGCCGACGGTATGGGGCGAGAAGATTGTTATGCGAATCCTGAGCACGCCTTCGGGCAATCTCAAGGTGGAGGATTTGAATTTCAGCCAACGTAATTTCGACGTGTTCTCCAAGGCGTACAACCGTCCGTATGGTCTGGTGTTGGTCACCGGTCCTACCGGTTCGGGTAAGTCGACCACGTTGTATGCCACGTTGGGTGATGTGGCCCGTCCGGAAATCAACATCATTACGGTTGAGGACCCGGTGGAATTCCGTATGAGAGGCATCAATCAGGTTCAGGTGAACAACAAGGCCGGTATGACGTTCGCCGCGGCTCTGCGTTCGATCCTTCGTGCAGACCCTGATGTGGTGCTCATCGGCGAGATTCGAGATCAGGAGACCGCCAACATTGCTATTGAGGCTTCGTTGACCGGCCATTTGGTGCTTTCCACCCTGCACACCAATGATGCGCCAAGCGCGGTGACACGTTTGACGGAAATGGGTGTGGAGCCGTTCCTATTGAGCTCGTCGCTTGCTGCGGTGATGGCTCAGCGACTGGCTCGCCGCCTGTGCAAGAAGTGCAAGCGTCAGGATACTGCCACCGAGGCGGAGCTTCGGACGTTGGGTGTTCCACACATGCCAGATACCCCTCTTCCGACGATATGGCGTCCGGTAGGATGCCGAGAATGCGCCAACACCGGCTATAGCGGCCGTGTGGCCATCCAGCAGGTCATGGGCGTGGATTCAACAATGGAGGATCTTATAGCCCGTGGCGCCACGTCGATTGATATTGACAAGGCGGCGAAGGAGCAAGGCATGACCACACTTCGTAAGGACGGTTGGCAGAAGGCGCTTCAAGGCATTACCTCCGTGGAGGAAGTGCTTCGCGTGACGGTGTAGGTTCCACCTGACGTTACATGCACCTATGCACCTCTCCGCACTTATAAAACACCTATAAAACGTTCGGTTGCGTCGGCGCGTCGAAGCGCCGGCACGACCGACATTTTCAGACAGCAACCCACCTATTAAAAGGACAATGATGACCATCGAGCAAACGTGGAACAATGGCGGATATCTTTCCGGTCTCAAAGGCGTGACCATTCCCAACAACACTCCATCGTTCAATGAGGATCCCCGCAAGGGACGTCATTGGTCTTCCGACAATGCGATTCAGGCAGATGATGAAAGCCTTAAGGGCATTTTCGCTTCGCTTAATTCAATGCCGACTGTAAGCCAGCAGGATGTGCAAATTCCCGACCCGCAGCCAGTTTCACAGTCTCAACCATCCGAACAGTCTGTTGCTCAACAACAGACTACGCAAGCCATACAACAATCGCAGGAAGCGCATGTTTTTCCAACAACAATCGACCGTCAACCAGTCGGTACCGGCAGCCTGCAGTTTGATGAGGACACTGACGCGACCCAGCAAAATCCCGCATATGAGGAGCATGGGCCGATCCAGCAGATCGACAGCAATCCACCGTCCTTCGTACCGGGTGCCACACCATTCGCTAAGCGACAGGCCGACATCGCCGAAACCGCAGCGCAGCAGATGCCTCCGACCATCACTCACATTCCGCAGGACGCAGCTTTCCAAAGGCCGCAGCCACAGCAACAGCAGATGAGTCAGCCCCAGCCGCAGACCAGGCCATTCGCGGATTTCGTAGTGCCTGAAACCAACGACGCCGACGAGGATGCCGTTCCGGAAGAACGTAAGATCAAGGCCGAGCAGGTCGAACAGACGCTGCGCACCGAACATCCGGACGCGGACGACGAATTCGTGTCGGCCATCCGCCAGCTGGTTGAGCTCAATGCGTCCGATTTGCACTTGGTAATCAACGACCCGCCAATGCTGCGCGTGGATGGCAAGCTGCGCCCCGCCAAGGGATTGAGCGTGTGGACGAAGGATCACACGTACGAAGCAGTGAAAGTCATGACCAACGAATTGGAGATGGAACGTTTCAAAGATGATCTGGAACTTGATATCTCCTTCGCCATTGGCGATCTGCTGCGCTTCCGTGTGAACGTATACCGCGACCGTATGGGCGTATGCGCCGCGTTGCGTACCATTCCTACGGAAATCAAAACCGCGCAGGAACTGGGAATTGACCCGCGTATCGCCGACCTTGCGCTGTTGCCGCGTGGTCTGGTGCTTGTATGCGGCCCGACCGGTTCCGGTAAGTCGACCACACTGGCCGCAATCGTGGACAAGGCGAATGCGGAACGTGCCGACCATATCATCACCATCGAAGACCCGATCGAATTCGTGCATCAGCATAAGCGTTGCGTGATGAGCCAGCGAGAAGTGGGCACTGATACGAAAAGCTTCGCAGAAGCGCTGAAACGTGCGCTGCGTGAGGATCCGGACATTATCGAAGTCGGTGAGCTTCGAGACTTGGAAACCATTTCCACCGCACTGACCGCAGTGGAAACCGGCCACTTGGTGTTCGCAACCCTTCATACTCAGGACGCCGGCTCCACCGTGGACCGTCTCATCGACGTGTATCCGGAAAACCAGCAGCAGCAGATTCGCGTGCAGGTAGCTTCCACCTTGCGTGCCGTGATCGTACAGACACTGATTCCGCGCGCTACCGGCCATGGCCGTGCACCAGCCACTGAAGTGATGATCAACACTCCGGCCGTTTCCTCACTGATCCGCAGTGGCAAGGCGCATCAGATTCGCACCGTGCTACAGTCCGGCGAGAAGGAAGGCATGCACACGCTCGACCAGGATTTGGCGCGACTGGTGAACAAGGGCACCATCACGTTCGAGGATGCGTTGGTGAAGGTGCAAGTGCGTGAAGAGTTCGAGAAGCTCTGCGGCGCACGTTCCTCGTTCTAAGGATGGCCGGCACGGCTGGCGCGTGGTATGCCCATATGTCCAATGGCGGTTCCGCAACATGGAATATGACGGAACCGCCATGATCCATGCGCGGCCACGCAATAATCGCAAAGTCACGCAGCAATCGCGCGTATTTCGAACGCAACGGGAAACAGGAAACATGAGTTCTGCAACAGTAGCAGCCACAGACAACAGAACACGATGCGACGCAATTCGGCATTGGCTCACGCCGCATCGTTTGCACTGCATCGTGCTCGCGGCGTATGTCATCGTGGTGGGCACGGTGATGTGTTTCCACGAACCATGGTTCGACGAGGCGCAAGCCTGGCTCATCGCGCGCGACTGCTCGTGGCGGGAGATGATTCTGGAACGTCCACACTATGAGGGGCATCCGCCTCTGTGGTGGATGATGCTCGCCGCACCCGCAAAACTCGGCGTACCCTACGAGATCGGTCTGAAAAGCATCAATCTGACATGCGCCACACTCATGATCTGGCTGTTGGAATTCAAAACCAAACTGCCGGAACCATTCAAAGTCATCCTGCCGTTCTCCTATTTCCTGTGCTATCAGTACGGCGTCACGTCGCGCCCCTATGCGCTGATGGTCGCCGCCATGCTGCTGGTGGCTATCAACTGGAAAACCCGCGACGAGAAACCATGGCGCGAAGCGCTCAGCATGATGCTGCTGTGCCTGACCAGTTCATATGGACTGGTAATCGCCGGCATGTTCGCGGCGAATTGGGTAGTGCGGTTCGTCTGGCAGGAACACTCGTTGATACGTAACCGGCGACGGTTCATCGCGCTGCTGGCGCTGCTCGCGGCGGCGATGGCCATACTGATCGACGTGATGCCCGCAAAAGACGTGTATTCCGGCAATTTCGACATCTCCGGCATGACACAGCCGGCACCACTATGGATACAAATCTGCAATTCCTGGCTGCTGCTGCCGGCCGAAGCATTATTCACCTCGACGGTGTCGGACACGAATCTGGTATTCATCGGCCTATCACCGACACTGCTGTACACGGGAACCGTGTCATGCCTCATGTGGGCCCCGCTCATCCACATCAGCCGACGTCGGCACAACGCAATGCTGCTGCTGAGCTCGTACACAGTGATGTGCTTGGTGTTCGCGCAGCATTTCTCTATGCACCATCTGGGCATCCTGCTGGGATTCTTCATCGCGGTGCTCGCGATTGACTGCGACGAACGACGTATCGGCGTGGATGATTGGCCGGCCTGGTGCGCCACCATGGCCGACCAATTCGCCGGCAAGCTTGGGGTGAAGAAAGCGCGCAACTATCTCATCATGCTGAAGGCCCTCGCTTTAGGTGCCATGCTAATCAGCGTGTATTGGACGATCAACGCCAGCATATGCGACATACGATACGAGTATTCCTCATCCCGGACGGTGGCCTCGTTCATCAAGACCAATCATCTGGAGCAATACCGTTGGATGGCTGGCTGGACTCGCATCAATTCCACGAATGCGTCCCCGGATGTCAAGGAACGAATCAATCAAGGCGGCTACTGCGCCGATGGCAAGGACTGCATCGACTACACATCGTGGGTGAGCGGAACACTGGTCACCGCCGACCCGTACTTCAAGCGTACGCTCATGTCCAATGCCTACAAAGGGCGCAGCTACATCTCTTGGGAATGGTGCATAGACCCCTATGCCGGCAAACAAGACATCGAAACCTGGAGATCATGGGGCGAACCCGAATTCTACGACACCATCTATCAGCCGTTCTTCTTCAGCGCCCTCGGCTATGACCGGAACGACTACACGAAAATACGCATCGCCGAAACCGTCACGCCATGGAAAGACCAGCGGTCGCGCGGTTCCGTGGAAATCTACGTACGCAACGACATCTACAAGAACGTCCTGCACTCCCCTGACACCGGCATCGCATGGCCGGATGGAGCCAAACGGCGGTAGATGGGAGCATCGGTGCATCACACGAGCAAGGTAGTCTGAGAATATGCCGTACCACAACCCGAATTCACGCAGCCGGCGGAATGTCCTACGCATCGTGGGCGTGCTCGTCGTGCTTGCCGTCATCGCCGGCGTCGCCAATTTCCTGCACGCCACCACCAGTGAAGCGGCCGGCAATGTCAAGCCGCAGATCGAAACCATGCAAGGCATCCGGCAGACCGCGCAGGACAGCATCACGTTCGCGCAGGGCCTGGATGATCCGGACCGATTCGCCGCGCACATCGAAACCGTGCAGCAGTGCATGGACGATTACGACCGGCTTGCCGACGCCAAGCAGATCAAGTATCTGCTGTCGGACAATCTGCAGGAACGCATCATCGGACTGTTGTACCGCAACCAGCAGCGCACCATCATCGACAGCATGCGCGTGGCGGCACATAATCTCGACGGACAGACCAAGGAGCTGCTCAGCGCGGTCGACGCGGCCATGGCGGACGATTTCAGCCAGCATGCGGCGCAATGGCTGCTGCAGGTGGACGATCCGACGCAGGCGAACGAGCTCATCGACCGATACGGCAAACAGCGCGCGTATGCATCGATGAGGGAGATGCTCGCCGACCTACGGTCGCTGCACAAACTACGCTCGGACGTGAAACAGCAGGTCTCGACTGCGGTCAGCAATCTGCATAACGCGGAAGCCGCAGCGGCTGCGATCGCCGTGCCCGAACGCAACGGTGATCTCGATCCGGCCGGATGGTACACGCTCGCCACGAACGTGGCATCGACGATGGGCGTGCAGATCGAACAGACCATGGAATTCAACTGCGGCGGCCAGTCAGGTGAGAATCCGAGTGGATTCGTGGCTGCGTATTACTGCCAGATGCCCGACCGCTCGCAGAGGAATGTCGTGCATATGCTCACCACGCATCCGGATTGGACGCAGACCGCGCGAAGCCCTTGGCTGGTGGACATGGTCAAGCACGAGCTCTCGCACCGCTCGATCATGATCTCCTGCGGCACCACGCAACCGACAATCGCAGCCGACCGTACGGAGGCGGTGACGAATTCCTATTCGGTGCTGTTTTTCGGGGCCGACCGCGACCGCATCACGAATCAGCAGCAGGGTGTCGCCGAATACGCGATGGATGCATCCAGCGATCAGCTGGCCACCGCCATCCACGATGGCAATTGCGGGTGAGGTAAGCCAGTTCTCGCTTGGCGACTATTGCACATCCTTGAATTCGATAGTCCAGTTCTTCGCGTCGTCGCCAAGCACATTGCGCACATACTGCTCTAGAATAGTCCGCGCGCGAGCTTCGGCTTGGGCAAGCAACGCCGAATCGGTTTTCGCCTGCTTCAGCATGCTTTGCTGGGCCTTATCAAACATTTCCGTTTTCTCTTCGGCGGTAATCGAAGTGGCGAAACCAGTGCTCACCAGCGGTTTGCTGAACGACTTCTCATTTACGTCCGGATCATCCAACACGTGAGCTGGAGGCACGGTAATGATTACTCTATGACCGTTGGCATCTGGACTAATTGTTACTTTATCGGCATCAATACCGTACTTCACGATGCCACTGTATTCCATCCACATACGTTTGTAGCCATTATTGAAGAACCACGATCCCTCATGACTGAGCTTGGCCGTGTTGTGGTAATAACATTTTAATGTGGCCATCTGTGCGATATACGTGGCATTCGAGAAAGTTGGGATAGCTTCTTTCTTTTCCTCGCCGCACCCTACAGCAGAACATGCAAGCGTAGCAACACATAATGCGGCAATCGCACGTTTCATGGAACGATTATTCGTCAGCATGCGCGGTCTCCTTAGTGAGCTTTACGGTCTCGGCCTTCTGCAATTTGTATCCTTTTGCTTCCACGAGATCCTTGGTCAACGCATCCACAGTTTGTTCAAGATTGCTGGCAGCAATAGAAATAATGTCTCCGTTTGTCTTGGTTTCCTGTTGCGCATCCTGCTTGCAAAGCTTGATCACCTCATCAATTTCAACGGACGGATTGTTCTCGAAAAAGTCGAGCCTGCCGCTATCAACCACGACGTCCCCAATAGTCGGCTTCGGCAGAATCGGAGTGACGGTCTTCGCGGTATCGTCCACTTCGAACGTGATATCGCTCATCTTGACGCCAGCAGTCACCGTCGCCTCATATGCAACATGCCACTTGTCCTTACCAGCATTGTCTTTCTTTACAGCAACACCGCCATAATGGAATTTCGCGGTCGATAGATCGTCGATATTCACAGCCGCCTGCAACTGGCTTTCCACACTGATGGTAGATTCGGTCCTTGCATTGTCAAAAACAGGTTTAACGACACCGTTCCACACAAACAGGACAACTGCAACAGTGACAATTGCCGCAACAGCGCCAAACAACACCTTACGCAACTTTTTTGCACTGAGATCGCCGAACAACCTATCGCAAAGACCGCCCCGCCTCCTTCGACTCCCGTCATTTCTCGCCAACGCACATTCCTTTCACGGTTCTCTTCCGTCAACAATTCTATCCCCGCATGCAAATACATAGGGGCGTCACAAACGTCTCAGGAAATAATACGGGGAAGCCCATCTCGTGGAATGATTATCGGAAATAATCCGATATTTGATGACGTTTCATCATAATGAAAATGCCCGCCATGTCTTCCTGCAAGGCAGGACAGCACACATACCACTTACTACTTCCACGCCGGCTTAAACATTCGGATGGGATACTCAAAAGAGCGTGGAAGAGGCGACCTGCTATTCAGCACACGAAATGCTGCAGCCGAACGTACAATGGTCGCCCCATGTCTTCGCTATTCGGCGATGCCGTTTTTGGACTAAATCAGCCAATCGGTCACGTCCTTCTCGGAAACAGATTCCGAGAAACGGTGCCCGGTAAGCCATGTACCGCTGCCTGCCATTTTCTGGAGCGTGGATGCACTGTTGCCGATATCGGAGCTGGCGGAAGTGCAGAACGGAATGATCGTCTTACCTGCGAAATCGTTGGATTTGACGGAATCGTTCACCAGCCAAACAGGTGCCATCCACCAAATCGGGAAGCCCAGATACACAGTGCTGCCGGCACCGACCATGTCATGGGCCGGAATCATTCGCGGCCGGCACGTTCCTTGACATAACCGACGAAGCGGTCGACCGCCTCAGGGGTGTCGTGGCGAAAGAACATGCTGGTCTTGGTGTCAAGGCCCGCGATGGTTGCCATCTCGCTGTCGGAGAGCCGGAAATCGAAGATGTTCAGGTTTTCTTCCATGCGCTCCTTGTGCGTGGACTTGGGCAGAGCGACGATGTCGCGCTGGGTGAGCCAACGCAGGATCACCTGCGCGACGGACTTGCCATGCGCCTCGCCGATCCTGGCCAGGGTGGGATTGGAGAACATGTTCTGCATGCCCTCCCCGAACGGAGCCCATGCTTCCTGAGCCACGCCCCGCTTGACCATGTTCTTGCGAGCTTCGATCTGCTGGTTGAGCGGATTAGTCTCGACCTGATCGGCCATCGGGGCGATCTCATTGAAGGCGACCATGTCGGCCAGACGGTCCGGATAGAAGTTGCTCACGCCGATGGCGCGGATCACGCCGTCCTTGTAGAGCTTTTCGAGTGCACGCCACGCGCCGTAGGTATCGGAAAACGGCTGGTGCAGTAACACCAGATCGAGATAGTCGGTGCCAAGCTTCTTCAAGGACACATCGACGGACCTCAGCGTGTTCTCATAGCCGTAATTGCTGATCCAGATCTTGGTAGTGAGGAACAGATCCTTACGATCGATACCGGAATCCTTGATTCCTTGGCCGACTTCGGCCTCGTTGAAGTACGACTGTGCGGTGTCGATATGGCGGTACCCGGTCTCGATGGCCTCGCGCACGCAGCGAGGAGCATCGTCCTTGCTGATCTGGAAGACGCCGTATCCGATCTTCGGAATCTCAACACCGTTGGCAAGTTTCACGTATTCCACTGTTTTTCCTTCCATAAATTCGTCGGTATTCAGTGCCGGCATGTATGCCGTTCTGACCCCCAAGATAAAATCCGGTAGCTGCTACCGGTCAAATTACGGCACGCCGGTACTATCTACCGGTATTAATAACCGGAAATGTGACATGATAGGTACAAACAAAAAAGAACAATGCGCCTCAAGCCCGACCCCATCCGGCGGCACCCGCCGAACGTCCTGCCGCGCAGCGTCCGAAAGGAGCCACGTATAGCAATCACGGCAGTGCCACTCCATAAGAACATGAAAACCTATACGATGAAGCAGGCCTGCAAACTAACCGGCATGAATTACGAAGCATTGAAGTTCTATTGCAATTCAGGACTCGTGCCCGGTCTCAAACGAGACCAGAACAACCGACGCGTCTTCGACGCGCGATGCATCGCATGGATCAACGACCTGACATGCCTCAAACGCTGCGGTCTGGGCATCAAGGAGATGCGGCACTACACGCAGCTCTGTCTTGAAGGTGAGTCATCGATACCGGAACGTCAGGAAATCCTTGCCGAAAAACGCGAGCATCTGGAGACGCAATGGAGGAACTGCGTAAAGCCATCGCCTACATCGATGAAAAACAGCGCTTCTACGCCGACGTGACTGCCGGCAGGACGGCATACTGCAGCAACGTCATCGACACGACGCAAAGCGACTGACTGCGTTCCGTAGGTGATTTTTGCGTTCCGTAGGCGGTCAGCTTCGAATCCGGACACGAGCAAACGCCTAATTCCAGGCATCTCGCCGATGCTTATCCGGCAGCAACCACCTACGGAAGCCCAAAATCACCTACGGAATCGCGCCTGTCAAGGGACGCAGATAGATTAAGCACTGTTGTAAACATGCGGGGGTGCTTGATGGCCAAGTCCATCAAGCTGAGATAGGCATGAACGCCTGACCCTTTGAACCTGTTGGTTAGGACCAACGTAGGGAGCAGATCATGAGCGATGACTCATCCGCCAATGACGCACTCGGCACATTGTGTGCCGCCATCAAACAAGCCGTCACGGACGTGCATGAGCAGACACCACTGGCGCAGTCGTTCACCAATTTCGTGACCATCAATCTCGTTGCCAACGCACAGCTTGCGGCGGGCGGCACCGCGGCCATGAGCTATCTGCCGGATGATGTGATCGCCACCGCCGAAATCGCCGGATCGAACTACATCAACGTGGGCACGTTGCTGCCGTTCTTCAAGGACGCGCTGCCGGAAATCGCGCGCAAACTGCACGAAAACGGCAAGACGTGGGTGCTAGACCCGGTTGCTGCGGGCATTGGCGAAACACGCACGTTCATTCTTGAATCGTTCCGTGACGCGCCTCCGACCATTGTGCGCGGCAATGCGAGCGAGGTCATCGCGCTTGATGCGATGTGGGGGCTGGCCGACGCCGACAGCACTGATCCGACCACGCGTCCGGCTGGAGTGGAGGCCGTTGACGAGGTCGACGCGGCCATCGACGCGGCCAAACGTGTGGCCCGCCATTTGGCGAAGCACTCCCCCGTCGGCAAGGGCGCGGTTGCGGTGTCCGGCGCGGTTGATCTGGTGACCGACGGCGAGCGCACGTTCCGCCTGCCCGGAGGCAGCGCGATGATGACGAAGATCACCGGCGCCGGCTGTTCGCTCGGCGGCGTGACCGCAACGTATCTTGCCGTGGCCGAGCCGCTGGTCGCCGCCCTTGCCGCGTCGCTGCTGTATGATCGTGCGTCCGAAATCGCCGAAGTCAAATCCGATGGCCCCGGTTCGTTCCAGGTGGCGCTGCTCGACGCGCTGTGGAACGTCACCGCCGACCAGGTGGCCGCGTCCGACATCATCGAAACCAACTGACCGCAACGTTCCGTGGATGGTTTCGCACCATCGCAATCGTATATACGGAATATATACGTTCAGTGCGGTGCGACGGAAAATAAACGGAAAATAACAAGACTTCTTCTGGAGCACTTACCCAAAGAACAACAAAGGGGAAACCAATGAATAATTATCCATTCGCCTCGATGCGCGACTGCTTTGATATGAGCGCGTATTTCGTGGTCGGTCCGCAGGATTGCAAGGGCCGGCCGGTGACGGATGTGGTGGATGACGCGTTGCGTGGGGGCGCGACGTTCATCCAATTGCGCGCCAAGAACGCGGATGCGAAGGATATCACCGAAATGGCCCGCGATATCGCGCAGGTCATCAAGAACAGCGGCAAGTCCGATTCCGTGGCGTTTGTGATCGACGACCGCGTGGATGTGGTGTGGCAGGCGCGCGACAAGGGCATCAAGGTGGATGGCGTGCATATCGGCCAGACCGATATGGAACCGCAGGAGGCTCGCGCGCTGCTCGGCGAGGATGCCATCGTGGGCCTGTCCGCCGAGACCGAAAGTCTGGTGAAGCTTATCAACGAGCTGCCGAGCGGCTGCATCGACTACATCGGCGCCGGCCCGCTACATGTGTCCACCACCAAGCCGGAGGCTTCCGTGGGCGGCAACGACGGTTCCGGGCACACGCTTGACGAGGAACGGATCAACGCGATTTGCGCGGCGAGCGAGTTCCCGGTAGTGGTCGGCGGCGGCGTACATGCCGACGATATGGAGATGCTGGCCCGTTCGAAGGCGGCCGGCTGGTTCGTGGTGTCCGCGATCGCCGGTGCCGACGATCCGGAAGCGGCCACCCGCGAAATGGTGACGCGCTGGAAGGCGGTGCGCGGCGACGCGAAGCACGGCTATGCGCCGCGTGTGAAGTAGTCCGTCGTACAGGAAATCGACAAGCCCGCTGAGATGAGCGAGAAGTTCCGCAAGGGTGGTTCTACACTGTATCAGTGAGCTCAGTGAAGATAATCAATGAATCAGTGAGCCTAATAAGGAGAGTTACCATGACTAGCACATTGCCACCGGTATTGAGCATCGCAGGATCGGATTCGTCCGGCGGTGCCGGCATTCAGGCGGATTTGAAGACCATGCTCGCCAACGGCGTGTTCGGCATGACCGCGATCGCGGCGCTGACCGCGCAGAACACCACCGGCGTGACGATGGTCACCAACACTCCCCCGGAAATGCTTGCGGCGCAGATCGACGCGGTGTTCGAAGACATTCCGCCGGTGGCGGTGAAGATCGGCATGGTGTCCAGCGCCGAGCTCATCACCGTGATCGCCGACCGTCTGACCGCGCACAACGCGAAGAACGTGGTGCTCGACCCGGTGATGGTGGCCACGTCCGGCGCGAAGCTCATCGAGGATGATGCCATCGCGGCGCTGACGTCCAAACTGTTCCCGCTGGCCACCGTGATCACGCCGAACATGCCGGAGACCCAGGTACTGTGCGACTTGGCCGTAGAGCAAGGTGCGGGCGCAATCGACTATGAGAACGGCGAATCCATCTCCACCGAGAACGACATGGTGACCGCAGGTCATCTGCTCGCCGGCCATTTCGGCTGCGCGGTGCTCGTCAAGGGCGGCCACGGCACGCATGACGCGAGTGACGTGCTTGTCGAGCCGGATGGCAAGATCACCTGGTTCCGTTCCCGTCGCATCAACAACCCGAACACGCACGGCACCGGCTGCACGCTGTCTTCCGCCATCGCCAGCCATTTGGCTCTTGGCGAGGCGCTGCCGACGGCCGTCGACCATGCCAAGCTGTACCTGACCGGCGCTTTGGAAGCGCAGCTCGATCTTGGACATGGTTCCGGTCCGATGGACCACGCGTGGAAGTGGCGTTGAACCAAGCCACGCAAACCACGCGAACCACGGCAGCCGTTGGAACAGTACAACAAGTAATCGCACGAAAACACACGAGACAACGCTGAGAAAGGTAATCATGACGCTCGATCGCAACGCAGAAAAGCAGGAAGTGCCCGTCAATCCGGAAACCGGCAAACCGTATATCAACACGCTTGCCGCAGTAGCCATCTCCCCCGCCGGAGCCAGCCCGGAGAAGTCCACGTACGTGGCGCAGGCCGTGGACGTAATCCGTGAATCCGGCCTGCCGAACGAGACGAACGCCATGTTCACCAACATCGAAGGCGACATCGACGATGTGCTCAAGGTGATCCGCGACGCCACCATGAAGCTCGCCGGACAGGGCTACCGCACCGACGTGGTGATCCGTCTCGACATCCGCCCCGGTTTCGAAGGACAGATCCACGCCAAGCAGGAACTGGTAAACGAGATTCTGTCGAAATAACCCCCTTTACAGTGGTGAAACGAAACCATTCCATGTAAAAAAGCACGCTTTTTCTCGAAAAAGGCGCGCTTTTCGTGTTCATTTGGGTATAGTGTTGCGATTATGACGACAATGAAGGAAATCGCCGAACAAACGGGGGTATCCATCTCCACTGTATCCCTGGTGCTCAACGGACGCGACGAAGGCAGGGTAAATCCCGCGCTCGCCAAACTCGTACGCAACAAAGCGACCGAGCTCGGGTACAAAATCAATCCGTTGGCGCGAAGCCTGCGTACCAACAAAACCCGAATCCTCGGCTTCATCAGCGAGGAAGTCGCCACCACACCGTACGCGGGCGGCATCATTCTGGGCGCGCAGGACGCGGCCAGCGCCTACGGCTACATGCTGTTCACCGTCAGCACCGACGGCAAGGCGAGCGAGGAAAACGAGATCGCCACACTGAAAAGGTACGGCGTGGACGGATTCTTCTATTCGAAGATGTCGAACCGCATCGCACATGTTCCCGAATCGTTGAACGAATACCCCGTGGTGATGGTGGACGCCACCGACCACGAGAACAAAGTGCCCAGCATCGAGCCGGACGAGTTCATGATCGGCTACGACGCCACGAATCGGCTGATCCAGGCCGGATGCAAACGCATCGCATACGTGGGTTGCGCGGAAAACATGATCGCGCAGGACGGTCGTCTTGCCGGCTACCGCACCGCGTTGCAGGAGGCCGGACGTGCGTTCAACCCATCGCTGGTATGCAACGTAGTGCACAACGGTCCAGCTTTACGCGCCGTGAACAAGTTGTTCGACGACGAGCATCCGGACGGCTTCTTCTGCTTCAATGATGCGCGCGCCTGGTATGTGTACGAATGCGCGGCAAGAAGAGGGCTTACGGTAGGCAAGGATATTTCCGTGGTCGGCGTGGACAACCACCGCGTGTTCGCAGAGACACTTGAACCGCAGCTGACCACCGTCGAACTGCCACATTACGAAATGGGCTATTGGTCAGCCTGCAAGCTGATTTCCATGATTGAAGGCAAGGATGTGGATACCAGTTCATGTCCATCCGCCAGAGCTTCCCTGCCGCCGCTTGATGCGCCGATTCCGGCGAAGATCCACTGCGCATTGTTGGAAAAAGATTCCGTCATATCCTGATTTTTCTGTTTTTACAACGATTCAAATGCTTACGATTGTTCGCACAGCCATTTTCTATACATGAAAATTGTGCGTTTGTTCACGACACGCCGAATAAAGCAATCGTGCCAACAGTCCGCCAGCAGTTGATTCAGGCTTAATTTCAACTATCCGCAAATCCTTACAAACGTTTGACGTCAAACGATTGACGTCAAACGTTTGACGTAGCAGTTGCAACATGCTATCTTGAAGCCATGTTCGCTTTTCGGCACGGCAGCTGAAATCCGAGCAGACGCAAGCCAAAACAACATCGGAAGCAATCGCTGCCGCGCGGCAGCGGCACCGTGAAGAGAAAAAGAGAATCAAAATGGCAAGTAAAACACGTTCTGTATGGAAGAATCCTTCCTATCTGCAGAGCTCCTTCGGCATTTTCATGTTCTTCTGCTCCTGGGGCATCTGGTGGTCCTTCTTCTCCCGCTGGCTCACTGACCCGACCCACGGTCTGGGCATGAGCTCCGCGGAACAGGGCCAGATCTACTCCATCAACTCCTTGGCCACCCTGGTCATCATGTTCGTTTACGGCACCATTCAGGACCAGCTGGGCATCAAGCGTAAGCTCGTGATCTTCATCTCTGCGGTCGCTGCATGCGTTGGCCCGTTCGTCCAGTTCGTGTACCAGCCGATGCTGACCGCCGGCGGCACCACCCGATTCATCGGCGTGCTTCTCGGCTCCATCGTGCTGTCCGCAGGTTTCATGGCCGGCTGCTCCCTGTTCGAAGCCGTCACCGAACGTTACTCCCGTAAGTTCGGCTTCGAATACGGCCAGTCCCGCGCTTGGGGCTCCTTCGGCTACGCTGTCGTGGCACTGTGCGCAGGCTTCCTGTTCAACATCAACCCGCTGCTGAACTTCTGGGTTGGTTCCATCTGCGGCCTCGGCATGCTGTGCGTCTACGCCTTCTGGGTTCCGGCCGAGCAAAAGGAAGAACTCAAGAAGGAGGCCGATCCGAACGCGGCTCCGACCAACCCGTCCTTCAAGGAAATGGTCTCCGTCCTGAAGATGCCGACTCTGTGGGTGCTCATCGTCTTCATGCTGTTCACCAACACCTTCTACACCGTGTTCGATCAGCAGATGTTCCCGAACTACTACGCCTCCCTGTTCCCGACCACTGAAATCGGCAACGCCACCTACGGCACCCTGAACTCCTTCCAGGTGTTCCTCGAGTCCGCCATGATGGGCGTCGTCCCGATCATCATGAAGAAGATCGGCGTGCGCAACTCCCTGCTGCTCGGCGCCACCGTGATGTTCGCCCGCATCGGTCTGTGCGGCGTGTTCCATGACCCGGTCTCCGTCTCCATCGTCAAGCTGTTCCACTCCATCGAGGTTCCGCTGTTCTGCCTGCCGGCGTTCCGTTACTTCACCCTGCACTTCGACACGAAGCTGTCTGCCACCCTGTACATGGTTGGTTTCCAGATCGCTTCCCAGGTCGGCCAGGTGATTTTCTCCACCCCGATGGGTGCTCTGCATGATGCCATGGGCGACCGTCCGACCTTCTTCACCATCTCTGCCATCGTGTTTGCGGCTCTGGTCTACGGCTTCTTCGTCATCAAGAAGGATGATCAGGAAGTCGGCGGCGATCCGTTCTACACTGACAAGCAGCTCAAGGCCATGAAGGCCGCTGATGCGGAAGTGAAGGCCTGAGTCTCAGCCCGTACTAAGTCGGCGTACGGCGTCGATGGTGGTCGCAACCTACATCCCTTCTCCCGCGATCATCATCGGTACCGTACGCATCATAACAACAATCGTGGTGTCCGAAGCGTTTCCCTTTTTCCGCTTTGGGCACCATCTTCAAAAAGCTTTTTATCCAACAATTCATAACCCAGATTCAGAAAGGCATTCAACGATGACTGGCTTTACTCCGGACGCACCTGTCCTTCACGAAATCAAGAACCACAGCGAGGAACTCACCAAGGCAGAGGCCGGTGTCGCGGCCTTCGCAGCCAAGCGTAACAACCGCTGGTATCCGAAGTTCCACATCGCATCCAATGGCGGTTGGATCAACGATCCGAACGGCCTGTGCTTCTACAAGGGCCGTTGGCACGTCTTCTACCAGCTGCACCCGTATGGCACCCAGTGGGGTCCGATGCATTGGGGTCACGTCTCCTCCGCCGATATGGTCAATTGGAAGCGCGAACCAATCATGTTCGCTCCTTCCCTGGAGGAGGAGAAGGACGGCGTGTTCTCCGGTTCCGCCGTGGTCGGCGATGACGGCAAGCTCAAGTTCTACTACACCGGCCACCGTTGGGCCAACGGCAAGGACAACACCGGCGGCGACTGGCAGGTACAGATGCTCGCCGAACCAGACAACGATGAGCTGACCAGCGCCACTAAGCGCGGTATGGTCATTGATTGCCCGACCGACAAGGTGAACCACCACTACCGCGACCCGAAGGTCTGGAAGACCGGCGACAAGTGGTACATGACCTTCGGTGTCTCCTCTGCCGAGAAGCGCGGCCAGATGTGGCTGTTCTCCTCCGACGACATGGTCAAGTGGACCTATGAGCAGGTGCTGTTCGAGCATCCGGATCCGGACGTGTTTATGCTCGAGTGCCCGGACTTCTTCCCGATCAAGGACGTCGAAGGCAACGAGAAGTGGGTTATCGGCTTCTCCGCCATGGGTGCCAAGCCGTCCGGCTTCATGAACCGCAACGTCAACAACGCCGGCTACATGATCGGCACTTGGACTCCGGGCGAGCAGTTCAAGCCGGAAACCGAGTTCCGTCTGTGGGATTGCGGCCACAATTACTACGCGCCGCAGTCGTTCAACGACGGCAAGCGTCAGATCGTCTACGGTTGGATGAGCCCGTTCGTCGAGCCGATTCCGATGCAGGACGACGGCTGGTGCGGCAACCTCACCCTGCCGCGTGAGATCACGCTGGGCGCCGACGGCGACCTGCACACCGCGCCGGTGGCCGAAATGGAAGGCCTGCGCGAGGATACCGTCGATTTCGGTGCGATCGATCTGGACGTCAGCGGCGAGAAGACCATTGTGGACGATGCCGAAGCCGTGGAAATCGAAATGACCATCGACCTGGCCAACTCCACCGCCGAGCGTGCCGGCCTGCGTGTCCACGCCACCGAGGATGGCGCCTACACGTCCGTTGCGTATGACGATCAGATCGGCCGCGTGGTGGTCGACCGTCAGGCCAACGCTCAGGGCGATCGCGGCTACCGTACGGCACCGCTGTCCGAAGCCGAACTTGCCGCCGGCGAACTCAAGCTGCGCGTGTACGTGGACCGTGGCTGCGTGGAGGTGTACGTCAACGACGGCCGTCAGGCGCTCAGCTCGTACAGCTACGCGTCCGAAGGTCCGCGCGCCATCAAGCTCGTGGCCGAATCCGGCACGCTCAAGGTCAAGTCCCTGGTGCTTCACCACATGAAGTCCATCGGACTGGAATGATAGACGTCTGTCATGATTGACAGGCAAACGACCATAAGGCAGTAGCAAGGGGTATATGGGAAGGCCTCCGCATCGGAAGGGTGCGGAGGCCTTTCTATATCTGTCTCTCTATGTCTAAAGTGATATCTGGGATGGTATCCAACGCACGTTATCTCTCGTTACTGCCGTACTTGCTGTGCGGGTTTGCCTACGTTCCGCCCCACCGTCTATACTGGCGAGCCGGTAACAATCTTTTCTGGCCGATTGGCGAGCAGGCTCCTCACCTTACTGATTTCCCGCAGTCGGTCACGTGCGCGTCCACTTTGACGCAGAAAGCAAGGTGAACGATGGCGGAATCGCACGTTCAACACAAACTACTCGGTATGGCGAAGCGTCGTATTCCAACGCTGATCGCCGTCATCACACTGCTTGTCGTATGGGAGGCATGGGTGCGATTGGGGCACGTGCCATCCACGATGATCGCCGCCCCCAGCGAAATCGCGCAGGCGACCGTCGAAACATGGCCGACCCTGTGGCCCGCGACCGAAGTCACGCTGTTGGAAGGCACCGTCGGCTTCCTGTTCGCCGTGACATGCGGCATTCTGATCGGCATTCTGCTGTACTGCTCCCGTATTGCCGATGCCGCGTTGTTCCCGCTGCTGTCGGCCGCGCAGACGATGCCGTTGATTTCAATCGCGCCACTGTTTCTGATCTGGTTCGGTTTCGAAGTTTCCGGCAAAATCGTGATTGTGGCCGTATTCGGCCTGTTCCCGATCGCCGTGCAGACGATCCGTGGTCTGGAAGCGGTGCCGCAGTTCTATTCGGATGTGGCGCTGACATGCGGCGCGACCCGCGCGTGGACGTTGTGGCATGTGAAGCTGCGCGTCGCCGCACGGCAGATTTACGGCGGCATCCGCGTATCCGCCGCATACATCTTCGCCACCGCCACCACTGCCGAGTATCTGGGTGCGCGCAAGGGCCTCGGCATCTGGCTGCAGGCGGCTTACAATTCGTTCCGCACGCCGCTGATCTTCTCGGCCACGCTGGTCATCATCGTCATCACCGGCATGCTCATGTGCCTCGTGAATCTCAGCGAACGCCTGCTGCTCGGCCCAGCCGACGCGGACGCCGATCCGGACGCGGACCAGTGAAAACGCAACAATCACCATTGCGGCCCTCATCATCGTCATGCACACCCGTATAATGGGACTCGCTGTTTAGCCAATGTGTGGCAAACCGGCAATGTTCCACAGCTTCGGCGTCAAACGGTCAACCGGGCGGCGGCAGGCATCATAAGGAACGTCGGGGGCATTGGACGAGCGGGGGCCTTAGCCCTTCGTATCGTTTTCTGCCCGAACCCCGCCCGCAGCGTCATCCCTAGAAAACGGTAGAGAAGCAAGATTCAAGGGAAATCGCAAGGTATGAAGAAGACCATCTTCAGCAAAGCAATCGCAATCCTCGGCTCGATCGCCATGCTCGTCGGCGTGGCCGCATGCGGGCAAAGCAACGACTCCACGAAAACCGCGGCGGACGGCAACGGCCTCACCAAGGTGACGTTCATGCTTTCGTGGGCGCCCGACACCAACCATATCGGCGTGTATGTGGCGAAGAACAAAGGCTATTTCAAGCAGGCCGGTCTTGACGTGGACATCGTGGCGGTGGCGCAGGCCGGCGCGGAGCAGGCCGTGAACAACGGCATGGCGGATTTCGCGCTGTCCAACCTCACCAACGTGGGCATTTACACGCTTAAGGGCGCGAAAATCAAACAAGTCATGCAGGTGCAGCAGAAGCCGAGCGCCATCTGGTGTTCGCTCGCGTCGAACAAGGACATCAAGTCCCCGAAGGATTTCGACGGCAAGACCTTCGCCACGTTCGGCTCCAACGAATCCGACGCGGTGATCCGCCGCATGATTCAGACCGACGGCGGCAAGGGCACGTTCGACAAGGTGACCGTCGGCACGTCCACCTTCCAGACGCTATCCAGCAAAAAAGCCGATTTTGGCGGCTTCTACGCCACTTGGGAAGGGGTGCAGGCCGATATGTACGGCCCGAAGCTCAACTGCTTCACCGAGCCGGACTATGGCGTGCCCGGCAATGCCGACACCATCGGCGTGATCACCAACGACAAGACCATCTCCTCCAATCCGGACCTCGTAAGGAAGTTCGTGCAAGCCACCAAGAAAGGGTACGAATACGCCTACTCGCATCCCGATGATGCCGCCGCGATCCTCGTCAAAGAAGCCCCCGACGCGAATCTCAAGCTCGCTTTCGTCAAGAAGAGCATGAAGACCATCGTAAACGGCCAGTACTGGGGTGATCCAACGAAGATCAAGGATGGCTCGTTCGTGTTCGGCACGAACGACACCAAGGGCGCGCAGCAGTATTTCGATTTCCTCGCCGAGGAGAACGCCTACACCGATGCGCACGGCAAGACGGTGCACACCGCTCCGGCGGCCAAGGACATCGCCACCGACGAATTCCTGAAGTAGCGGATTTTGAAATAACAGCTTTCTTAAGAAACGAATCCTGCTTAAGAAAGCGAATATTGAAATAACGGATTCCCCTAAGAGAAAGACCGGCCGATGACGCCCACACCCTCCGGCAAACGCAAGATGATTCTCGATGTCGACACCGGCATCGACGATGCGCTGGCTTTGGCGTATCTCGCCTCGTTTGACGACGTCGAGATACTGGGCGTCATCGGCACCTATGGCAACGTTTCGGCTGACACCGCCGTACGCAACACGGCTTATGTACTGGAACGGTTGGGGTTCCGGGACGTTCCGGTGATGTGCGGCTCGACGCGCCCCTCCTGGGCGGCCGCGTTCATTCCCGACGCCGGCTGCGCGCAGTTCCACGGCACGGATGGATTGGGCGGATTCGGCCCGTCCGCTGATTGTGCCGTCGGACGGCATACGTCTGTTTGTGACGATTCGAACATCCAGACGCTCAATCCGGCACCCAATGTGTCCGATTCGTCAGGATTGGATGTTCGAGCGATGCGCGGGCTGATTTCCGTTGGCGGATATGACGTGCACGACCCTCACGCCAATCCCGCAGCCGACTCGTTTTCACTTTCGTTTACCGCCTGCGATGCCGGCGGCGACAACGATTGTGAGGACCGTTCCCACTCCCCTGTCGCTCTGCCGGACGGCGTTCGATTCCTCATCGACGCGGTTCGCTTCTACGGTAGTGACGTCACGGTGGTGGCGACCGGCCCGCTGACCGACGTCGATGCGGCGCTTGCCGCGGCACCGGATATCACTAGCCGGCTCCGGCTGGTAATGATGGGGGGAACGCTGACGCAGGAAGGCAACTGTTGGGATGCGACCGCCGAAACGAACATCATCCAGGATCCGGAGGCCGCCGACCGCGTGTTCCATTCCGGTGCGGATGTGACGATGGTCGGACTGGACGTGACGCATCAGTGCCTGTTGGGGTCCGACGCGACCGTACAGTGGCGTCAGGCCGCATCGCAATCGCAGGATGGCGACGTGCGGACGTTCCTTGCCGATATCGCCGATTTTTCCATCGCGGCCAATTTCGCCGCAGACCCCCGACTATTCGCAGCCGGCATGCCATTGCACGATCCGCTCGCCGCAGCCGTAGCGGTGGATCCGAGTTTGGTGGAATGTTTCGATCTGCCGATGAAGGTCGAAACGGAGACAGGCGATTTTCATGGCACGCGCGGCCGCACCATCGGCGATCCGGCCGGACTGATTGACCCGTCGGCGCCACGCGTGCACGTGGCGCTCACCGTGGATCATGATCGTTTCATAACTGATTTCACGTGGCGAATCGCGCAACTGGCAGGCGATTAAAAGCCGTTTTAGGAGCAGAATAGAAAAAAGACCCCCGCGGGGGTCTTTTTCTTATTTCTTCACGTCCTGCAATTATTGACGGCCTACGGCCGGCTCAACATTACCCTCGCGGCGTAGCCGCTCGGGCGTGAAGCTGGAACAGCCCACCGGGCTGTTCCTTATCGCTTCACGCCTCCAAAGCGACGATCGCGGTGGATGTAGTGGTCGATGGAGCGCCACAGCACATCACGGCCGCAATCCGGGAACAGTTCCGGCACGAAGTCGAGTTCCGCGTAGGCGGCTTCCCACGGCAGGAAGTTGGACGTGCGCTGCTCGCCGGACGTGCGGATCACCAGATCGCAATCGGGAATATCCGGGTTGTACAGGTGCTCGGCGATCATCTTCTCCGTCACACGATCGCCGGAGATCTTGCCGTCACGCACCTCACGTGCGATGGCCGCGCAGGCGTCCGCGATTTCGGCGCGGCCACCGTAGTTCAGGCAGAACACCACGTCGATGGTCTTGTTGTTCTTGGTTTTCTCCTGCGCCACTTCCAGCTCGTCGATGACGGATTTCCACAGCTTCGGACGGCGGCCGGACCAGCGCACGCGCACGCCCCACTCGTTCATCTGATCGACACGACGGTGGATGATGTCACGCGAGAAGCCCATAAGGAAACGCACTTCCTGCGGCGAACGCTTCCAATTCTCCGTGGAGAACGTGTACAGAGACAGGTAGCGCACGCCCGCTTCGATGGCGCCGGCGATGGTGTCGAACACCACCGGTTCGGCCGCCTGATGGCCGTCGGTGCGGATGAGTCCGCGCTGCTGGGCCCAACGGCCGTTGCCGTCCATGATCACGCCGACGTGGCGCGGAACCTTGTTCTTTGGAAAATCGGGAATGATCGACGGGTCGGAAAACGGTGCCGCCGGAATGTCAAGGGATTTGTAATCCACGTTCTCAAAAGCCATACCCGCTAATCTAGCAAGCGCATGGAACGAATCGGCCGTTCCAAATAGTATTCGCCCCATTCTTCCACTATTTGGTGGGTTTCCCGTTGAATCGACGCGGCCGCCGGAACACCGTCCAGCTCCCCCCAATCGCCATCGACAAGCGCCGAAAGCCGGCAAATCGCATCCCACGACACCGCTTCCGATTCGGGGGTGTGGTCGGCGGCGCACATCAGGCCGCCGGCGGGAATCGAAAAATACCAGGACAGCGTGGACGAAATCGGCTCGCCACACACCACGCAGACGCGCAGACGGGGTGTCCAACCAGCGATCGCCAGCGCACGCAGCACGTACGAATCACCGATTGCGGACGAGTCGTGTGCATGTTTGGCAAGCGCGTTCAACGCGCCCAATACCAGACGATATTGCGCGGCCGCAGGCTCCTTTTCCGTGGCGACCAGCTTGTCGGCGGTTTCGCAGATCACGTTCGCCGCCGTATACGCTTGAAAATCGGCGCAAATCGGCCCTGCATACGCGGCGATCGATTCGGCTTGGGACACGACGTCGAGCGAACGACCTTCCGCAATGAGCAGCGCCACGCGCATGAACGGTTCGAGTCGGCCTCCGAAACGCGATTTGGTACGGCGCACGCCTTTCGCGACGGCGCGTACTTTGCCATGGTCACGTGTGAGCAAGGTGAGTATGCGGTCGGCTTCGCCGAGTTTGGCGGTGCGCAGCACCACGCCTTCGTCTTGATACAGCGGCATCGCACCTCCTTTTCTTGCCGTTCATCGCATCCTGTTATGCATACGCTCGCCGCACGTGCGCGTTCCGAGATACATTCGCCCCGTCAGTAGATGAACAGCCCCCAGAACGCGAACACCAGCAATACGCAGAACATGGCGGCCACGGTCAGCCAGAACATCACGCGTCCGAACCGCGTGGAAGCCAGCACCGGCTGCCGTCCGCTGACGATTTCGCCGATAGCACCCTTACGTGGCGGCCACTGCGCGATGCCTCGATGGGTTGCCTCTTCGATCAGCCGCATGAACACGCGGGACCATGCCCACACCACGGCGACGCACACGATCTGGATCACCGGCCAGCTCCAATACATCACGCCCGGATTCTCCACTGGGGCACTGCCCCATGCCAGTTTGACCACACCCATGATCACATCGCCAAGGCCGGCGCAGAACAGCACGAACGTGGCCATAGTGGCGATAGTCAACGTGACCAGCGAGTTTTTGAACCCTTGCGCAAGCCCCAGCCGATACCGTCGTCCGTGGGCACGCGCCCAGATCTTACGCATCAGCACGGCGAGCCACAGCACGCCTGCGGCAAGCAGCAGCACCAGCATGCTGGCATGCAACGCGACCAGGTAGATGGTCAGGCCGCGATTGGCTTTGAGGTCCAATGGCACTGCGATTGACTGGTACATTCTGGTGCCGGCCACGCGTTCGCTGGTCTGTTTGAGTCCGTGCGTGGTGCCGACGGCCCAGTCGACCACATCGTCCACGTACGCGTCGGCGAACGGGGTTCCGGAATTGGCTTCGTCGCCGAGCCTCAGCACATGGTTGGCGATGGGGTACGTGCGTATGGTGACGTCCCAGTTGCCGGCCTGGTGAGCCAGATCGACGATTTTCTCCGTGCCTTCCACCTGCGCGGTCATGACGTCTTTCGTGCCATATGCCACCAATGTCGGAATGGCATACGCTTTCGGCGTCAACGTGTCGATGTCGAGGTTGGTGAGTCCGAACAGGGACGCGTCGATATTGAATACGCGGCGGACGATCGACTGGTAGCCGTCATGCGCGCCGACGAGCGCGAAGTCCTGTGCGGCGAGGAAGCCCAGCGAATACCGCGGCTCGTAGACCATCGGACTGAGCAGCACCTGAAAAGCGACGTCCGGATCGCGCTGCAGCAGATACGATGAGATCCATGTGCTTTCGGAAGTGGCGTAGATGCCCACTTTGGAGGCGTCCACCGTATCCATTTTCCGCAGGAGGTTGATGACCTGGTCGTAGATGGCGGCGGAACCCGGGTAGTCGCGATTGGCGTCGTTGGTGGACCAGACCGGCTTGTCAAGCACCGCCGTCACGAATCCCGCCGAAGACAGGTCGGAGGCCATGTCGCCGAAGGAATTGTCGCAGGTGCCATAGCCGGCGCCGTGCATGAAAACCACACCGGGACGTCCGTTCCCAGCCCCTTTCGGTTTGCGGATCAGCACTTTGATGTTCTGTATCTCACCGGTGGAAGGCCGTTTCGCTTTGATGGTGACGTACCGTTTCGCCACCTCGTAATCGCCTTTTTTCGCCAGTTTTTCGCCGGATGGATTGGCGAAGGTCACGGCGGTGTTGGCGTCAAGCGTTTCGATGGTCTGCTCGGTCGGCTCGTAGTTCCATGTGGATGCCGTCAAATTGGCCACGGACACCAGAATGCCCAGCAGCATGATGAAAATAGGCAGGTTGACCATGAGTCGCCGCCCGCGCGTCCACGGTTGATGTTGCGGTTGCGGACGCGCGGGCGATGAAGCCGATTCTTGCCGTAATGACTGGCTGGCGGCTGATGATTGACGTTCCTGCTCTGACACGCCGCTCATTCTACCGGCCTTTGCTGAGAAGCCTGCGATTGCATGCTACCGACGGCACGCTGGAACATGGCTTTCAGCAGTTGCCGTTTTGCGTCACCGGCACGACCACCGGACCGGTGGCGGTGGCAGGCAACTGGCCGTCGGCCTCCATCTGCGCGGCGATCTCCTGCGCCTTGGCGAGCAGGGTTTCCACGATCTGGTCTTCCGGCACGGTCTGGATGACCTTGCCCTTGATGAAAATCTGCCCCTTGCCGTTGCCGGAGGCCACGCCCAAATCGGCTTCGCGAGCCTCGCCCGGACCGTTGACGATGCAGCCCATGACGGCCACGCGAATCGGCGCGGTCACGTCCTTCAACCCTTCGGTCACCGCGTTGGCCAGCTGAATCACGTCCACCTGGGAACGGCCGCAGGACGGGCAGGAGATGATGTCGAACTTACGCGGGCGCAATCCCATGTATTCCAGCAGCTTGCAGCCCACCTTCACTTCCTCCACGGGAGGCGCGGACAGTGAAACGCGGATCGTATCGCCGATGCCTTCGGCCAGCAGCGCGCCGAATGCCAGGCAGCTTTTGATTGTGCCCTGCCAGGTCGGGCCGGCTTCGGTGACGCCCAAATGCAGCGGCCAATCGCCCTTGGAAGCCAACAGACGGTACGTCTGCACCATGGTGACCACATCATGGTGCTTGACGGAAATCTTGAAATCGTGGAAGCCGACGTCTTCGAACATGCGCGCTTCCTTCATCGCGGACGCCACCAGCGCCTCCGGTGTCGGGCCGCCGTATTTGGCGTACAGCTCCTTATCGAGCGAACCGGCGTTCACGCCGATGCGCAGGGAAATGCCCGCATCCGTGGCGGCCTTGCAGATCGAAGGGCCGACCTCGTCGAATTTGCGAATGTTGCCGGGGTTCACGCGCACGGCCGCGCAGCCGGCGTCGATGGCCTGGAACACGTACTTGCTTTGGAAGTGGATGTCCGCAATCACCGGAATCGGCGATTTTTTGACGATTTCCGGCAATGCGTCGGCATCATCCTGGCTTGGCACGGCCACACGCACGATATCGCAGCCGGCCGCGGTCAGTTCCGCGATCTGCTGCAGGGTGGCCGGCACGTCAGCCGTCAGCGTATTGGTCATGGATTGCACTGAAATCGGCGCTCCCCCGCCGACCGGCACCGGGCCGACCATGATGCGGCGGGACTTGCGGCGCGGATGCAGCGGGCTTTCGCTGATGGCCGCGTCACCGGTTTTGCGGAACGGTTTTTCGATTTCTGGCATACGTGATCCTTGCATGTGCGAGGCGCGTTATGCGCCCCGCGATGGTTCTTACGGCTTGTGCTCTTTACTTGTTTATCAGCTTGTCGGCGCGGGCGCGAGCCTCCTGCTCGAGTCGGCTCATTTCCTCCACGGAAGCGAACAGCGGGTTGCCGCGCAGTTCGGCGTCCATCTCGTCAAGCACTTCGCGCACGGTGTCGACGATGCCGAGGTATGGCAGACGGTGTTCGAGGAACGCGTGGACGGCCTGCTCGTTGGCCGCGTTGAGCACGGCCGTATGCTTTTCGGACGATTCGAGGCAGTGCCGGGCCAGGTTCACCGCGGGGAACGCCTCGTTGTCGAGCGGCTCGAACGTCCACGTGGCCGCCTTCGTCCAATCGCATGCGGCGGCGACGTTTCCGAGACGTTCCGGCGCGGACAGGCCGAGGGCGATCGGCAGGCGCATGTCCGGCGGCGAAGCCTGCGCGATGGTGGCGCCGTCGCGGAATTCCACCATGGAATGCACGATGGATTGCGGATGCACGGTCACGTCGATGCGGCTCGGTGGCACATCGAACAGTCGGCTTGCTTCGATGACTTCAAGACCTTTGTTCATCAGCGTGGACGAGTTGATGGTCACGACCGGCCCCATGTTCCATGTGGGGTGGTTCAAGGCCTGTTCCGGCGTGATGTCGGTCATTTGGTCGCGCTTCCAGCCGCGGAACGGACCGCCGGACGCGGTGACGACGAGCTTGGACACTTCGCCGTGCGTGCCGGAACGCAACGACTGCCAGATGGCGGAATGTTCGGAATCGACCGGATTGATCTGCTTGTCGCGTACCTGCGCGCTAAACAGCAGGTGTCCGCCGGCCACCACGGATTCCTTGTTGGCCAATGCCAGCTGGGAGCCTGCCTGCAGTGCCGCGATGGACGGTTCGAGGCCGATGGAGCCGGTGATGCCGTTAAGCACCACGTCGGCGCCGGAGCCTGCCATGGCGATCACCGCGTCAGGGCCGGCTGTGATGTTGACGTTGCCTGCGCCGGCCTGTTCCAACGCCTCACGTAGCGCGGGGACGGCTTCCTTGTAGAAGATCGCGACGGTTGGCACATGGAATTTCGCCGCCTGCTGCGCAAGCAGTTCGACATGTGCTCCGCCCGCGGCGAGACCCGTCACGGTGAAGCGGTCGAGATGACGTGAGATGACGTCAAGGCCTTGGGTGCCGATGGATCCGGTGGAGCCCAGAATTACTACGGTTGATGGTTGCATGGGTTATGCGCTGCTCTCCGTATGATATGCCGATGTTCCGGCATTGGTTTGGACTATGTAAGTTTGGACTATGTAAGTTGGGACTGTGTAGTCGAGGCTGTGTAGTTGGGATTGTGTAAACGCGAGAACAGGCTGACGATTCCGCCAGCCTGTTTATTACCGTTGGTTCACTCGAAGGACGGGAACGACAGATCCGGAATATCGAGATTGTCGTCGTTGCCCGACGCCGGGAAAATCGACCTGAAAGCCGGGCTTGGTTCCGGCTTTTTGTCCTCCTGCTGCTTGTCCGCGTCGGGTTCGGCGGACGGTTCAGTTGCCGGGACAACTGCCGGTTCTACGGCAGGTTCAGCCGGAGCGGCCGGCTCGGCCGGAGCCTGTTCAACAACCGGAACCGGAGTGGCCGGAGCGGCCGGTTCAGGCGTGAAGGATGGCGGCACCGAGGCTGCGAGGGAGCTCAGGCTCGTCGAACCGGTGGTGACCTGAGGCAAGTCGGACGCGGACAGGCTCGGAACCTGCGGCGTGAACGTGTTTTCCGTCTGGTTCGTCTCATTGATGGTGTGGGCCAGATGCGCCAACGCGGCCAAAGACGGATCCTGCTGCGGCTCGGGTTCAACCGGAGCCGGCGAGAATGCCGGAGCGGCTGGAGCCTGCGAATCGGTCGCGGTCGGAGCCGGAGCCTTTGGCGCGGCATCTTCCATCGCATCATCGGCAAGCGGATCGAACGCCTGGGTCTCTTCAACGGCGCTCGGCGCGGAAGAAGCGGAATCGGTCTGCGGCTGGAACACCGGCGGAACCACCGGAACCGCAGGCGGAGTGTTCATCGGCGTGGCAGGCACGCTCACCGGGGAGGTGACCGCGGACGTGAAGATCTCATGCTCGGCCTTGTTCAGCGCGTCGAAGGAATCCTCTTCGCTCGGCGTGACGGTTGGCACAGTAGGAAGAACCGGAGCAGCCGGAACCGTGGCGGAAGGAGCTGCGAACAGCGGTGCGATCATCTGGGTTTCGCCAGCTGCGGAATCGCCGGAAGCCGGGGCAACGGACGGTGCGGCCGCGGCCATCGCCTCTTCGGAGGGTTCACCGACGAAATCCGCGACGCGCGCATACGATTCGAGTCGGGTCAGCAACTGCGCGCAGGCGGCCAGATAGTAATCCACCTGACGTTCGTCGTATCCCCTCTTGCCTTTGCGCTGAGTGAAGATCACGTTGCTCAAGGTCTGGGAATTCGTGTCGGCGATCGCCTTGGCGTCCGCTTCACTGACTTCCTCAACACCCAGCTCGCCGGCGGCTTTCGTCAGGCACTTGTCGATCACGCTGTCGACCTGCTTGCGGTCGTAGCTCGGATTCTTGCCCTCGCCCGGCTTGAACCGTTGGCCGTGCTCGCGTTCGGCATGCGCGTCGAGCTTCTTGAACAGGTCCTCGGTCTGCGCCTTCCATGCCACACGGCCATGCTGGGAGATTTCCCACGTGGTCTGCTTGTCGACCACGGCACGTTCCAGACGGGCAAGCGCGGCATCCACTTGGGCGATCACATAGCCGCCCTTGACCAGTTCGAAGGAGACGTTCTGAATATCATGCTGGGTGAGTTGCGCGCCCTCACCTTCATACAGCATGTGCGCACGTTCAAGGAAAGCATCCACCTGTTCCGCATCGTAGCCCCACTTTCGCTTCGCGGCATGAGCGATTCCCGATGCGTTCTTCTCGGTTTCAGGTTCCTGTGCCATTGGCGTTCGACCTCCTGCTACACGTATTAACGTCACTACTTTACGTGATTGATTCGACGCAGACGCCGCAAAAGATGAAAATTCAGTGAATCGACACGTGCGGCTCATCGCTCACACGGCGGTTTCGTACCGATCAAGCGGCATCATATCCGCCATGCCGACACACGAGTGCGGCTCATCGCGCGGATACGGTACAGTAGTTCGTTGCGGGCGATTAGCTCAGTTGGTTAGAGCGCCACCTTTACACGGTGGATGTCGGGGGTTCGAGTCCCTCATCGCCCACTTTTCGCAACGCCGTGAAAAATCAAGGAATCGCATATCATCCCGCGTAATATCAACGCGCGCACCCGTGTTTTGCCCACATTCCGCCCACGTTTTGTTTGTGTTTTGCCGGAAAGTCCACGTAATAGCGAAATCCCCCAAACCCAATGGGCCCGGGGGATTTTCGTATACGCGAGAAAATCGCGAAAAGTCTTGGTTTACTTGCCCTTGCCGAACGCGCGCAGGTGAATACCGTTCCAATCGGAGCTGACGGTCAGCGGAGTGGCGGCGTTCATGCCGGCGGTCTTGGCCGCGGACTGCACGGTGCTGGAGCTTGCGGCACCCGGACGTCCCGGCTTCGGGGTGAGCACCCACAGCGGGCCGTCATCGCCGAGAACCGCATAGGCGTCGACAATGGTGTCGGCCAGTTCGTCCTCGTCATCGCCATCACGCCACCAGATGATCACACCATCGACTGCGGAGTCATAATCCTCGTCGACCAGCTCTTCACCGGTCAGTTCCTCGATCTTGGCGCGGATCGAGTCATCCACATCATCGTCCCACAGCCATTCCTGTACCAGGTCGCCGGCGTGGAAACCGAATTCTTCAGCGTTATCAGATGCCGTTTGATTCACGTTCGTCAATATACCAACACTGCTCGAACATATACGTTACGAACGCCGGAATCGCCCACTTTTCGAGATGAAACGGCGATTTCCGCCTGTATCACGCCTATCTCCTTCCGCCGCACGCTCATTGCTTGACGGTGCATTGCGGCAGTGAACCGCCTTTACCATCGCGGATGGCGACCAGCGCGTCGTACGCCTCGTCCAACGTGCCCACCTTCACCACGTGGAGGCCCTGTGGCACGTGCCCGACCACGTCGGAGCAGTTGGATTCCGGGGCAAGGAACCACGTGGCCCCGTCACGCTTCGCGCCGATCATCTTCAACCGGATGCCGCCGATCGCGCCAACCTTGCCTTTGGCGTTCATCGTGCCGGTACCCGCGATGGTCTTCCCGCCGGAAAGCTGCTCTCCGGTCACCTCGTCGATCAGACCGAGCGTGTACATCATGCCCGCGGACGGGCCGCCGATGTCGTCGACGTGCATGGACACCTTCATACCGGACACGTCATAACCGTGCGCCTTGAGGAACCGCTTCGCGGCCGTGGCCGCGGCGCTCTGCGATGAGGACATCTCCTTGTTGCTTTCCTTCGCATAGTCCTTGGCGCTTTGTCCGACGGGGAACACGGCCTCCTGCGGAATCACCGTGGCCTTCGGATTGGCCCATGCCAGCAACGCCTGCGCGTTGGTCACAGGATATCCGGGAACGCCTGAGGCGTTGACGGTGACGAGCAGTAGTTTGCCGGAGTCCTTATGCGTCTTCACGCCGGACACGTCGATGACCTGCTTGCCTTCGACTTTTCCGAGCACGTCCTGGGTCGGTCCCGGCTCCTGCACCACGTACGCGCTGGGCGCAATAAGCACCAGCACGCAGAGCACGGCCACAATCGGTCCGGCGAGATATCGCCAAGGGCGAACATCGAACCACCGTCCGACCTGACGCCAACGTCGTCTGATACGTGGCAGAAGGCCTTGAGACGACCCGTTACGTGTGCTTTTGGCGTGAACTCGCTGTGTTTCCTGCATATCGGCCATGCCTCCCATACTATGGAAGGCAACGAACTTAACAATCGCGTGGAACAAAGGCAGGAAACGGTATGGATGAGAATGCGATCCGCCAGTGGCTTATCGATTGCTTCGGACCGATTCAGGGCGAGATGGCATGGAACCAGCTTTCCAACATGCCGGAAGCCGTACGCGACCAGCTGATGAGTCAGGATCCGAGCACGCTGCCCAAGCCCGAAGAGGTCAAGTCCATGATGCAGGCGTTCACCGCCGGCGGACTCAACACCATGGGAGATATGCAGCAGGCCGTGGAACAGGGGCCGATCAACATCAAACTGGCGAAATCGCTCGCGTTGCAGCAGGCGAATGGTGCCGGATCGGACAGCAGCGTGAACGCCGAAACCGGCGAAATCGCAAGACGTGCCATCAGCGAGGCGAACCTGTGGCTTGATACCGCTTGCGAGTTCAACCCGGCGCAAGGCGAGACGCAGCTGCTCACCCGCGCCGGCTGGGTGGAGGACACAATCGACGCGTGGGCGCAGTTCGCCTCCCCCGTGGCCGAATCGATGAACGACGCTCTGGCTTCGATTCTGTCGCAGCGTTTCGGCGACGGCGAAATACAGACCGAGATTTCCGGGGTTTTCGCAGGCCCCATCGAAATTCCGATTCCGGACGAGATGAAGAATCCGGCGAAGCTGATGCGATTCGTCGGCAACACGTCGTTCGCCATGCAGTTGGGGCGTGCCGCCGGCGACCTGTCCCATGAGGTGCGCGGCAGCTTCGATCAGGGCATCGCGCTGCTGAAGAATCCCGCCGGCGGACTGATCGTGCAGAACGTGACCGAATACGCGAAGTCGCTGGATATCGACGTGAACGAAGTGATGGGCTATCTTGCGCTGCAGGAGCTTGCGCATGCCAGGCTGTTCGCCTCCGTGCCGTGGCTAATGCCCCGCTTCGAGGCGCTGCTGGGCAAATACGCGCGTGGCATCACCATCGACATGGATGCCATGGAGGAGCAGATCCGTGAGGCGGAGTCCATCGATCCGGATTCCATGGCCAGCGCGGTGAACATCACCAAGGTGGCGTTCCCGGACACTCCGGAGCAGAAGCAGGCCATGAAGGCGTTGGAGAATCTGCTTGCCTTGGTGGAGGGCTGGGTGGATGCCGTCGTGTGGCGTGCGGGCATGGCGCATATTCCGCATATCGAACAGCTTCGTGAGATGTTGCGCCGCGAACGCGCCATCGGAGGCCCTGCGGAACGCACGTTCGAAAGCCTGATGGGCATGCAATTGCGCCCCAAGCGCATGCGTGAGGCGGCCGCGCTGTGGGAAAGCATCGGCGCGCAGGAAGGCCCCGAGGCGCGCGACGCGAAATGGTCGCATCCGGATCTGCTGCCGCAACTGCCGGACGAGCAGTCCGAGGATAGCTCCAACGAAGAGAACGGCGCCGCATCCGCCACTACCGGTACGGAACAGACCACGGCGCAACAGGATATTCCGGACAGCATCGATTGGGATGCCGAACTGTCCAAGCTGCTCGACGAGGAAGAGCACAAGGGCGATGACGCCGACAGCACGAACGACGCCGACGGCACAGATGACGCCGGCGATACGAACGCTTCCGGCGACCCGCAGTCACCGGAAGAAGCGTGATTTCCTGCGCCCGCGATCGGACCCATCGTCCTCGCGGGCGCGCGCATAGGACACGTCGAGCGTGTCTTCGGCACGCGTGACCGCCACGTACATCAATCGCCGTTCCTCTTCCAGAAGGTCGCCTTCGGGCGGTGAACCGTATGGAATCAGCCCTTCGGAGCACCCGATCAGGAACACGTGTTTGAATTCCAGGCCCTTGGAGGCATGGATGGTGGAGATGGTCACGCCTTTAACGTCGCCGCCTGCGCCAAGTGCTTCCAACATGGCCAAGCGGGTCTGAGCGTCATCCGCGAGCCCGGAGTTCTGCCATCCGCTGTCTCGTTTGACGCGGTAGCGCAGGTGTTGTTCGTCCAGTGCCCGGCAGAGGATTTTCTGCTGCGCGTTGACTCGGGTGAGGATGGCGCAGTCGCCCGGAGATGCTCCCTCGTCCACGAGTCTGCGGATGCGTGCAGCCACGCCCCGGGCTTCTTCGAGATCGCTGTTGTAGACGGTTTGCGCGACTCGGCGGCCTTGGTCTCGCTTGGAGTTGAGTTTGAGATAGTCGGCGCGTTGCGGTGAGACTTCGAGCACGCGGTTGGCGTAGTTGACGATCTGCGGGGTGGAACGGTAGTCGTTGTTGAGTCTGACGTCGGCGGTGAGGGGTCCGAATTCGGAGGCGAAGTTGAGCAGGTTGTAGCTGCTGGCTCCGGCGAACGAGTAGATGGTCTGTGCCGGGTCGCCGACCACGCAGATGTTGCGGTTGTCACCGAGCCATCGGGTGAGCAGCCGATGCTGCAGGGGCGAGACGTCTTGGTATTCGTCGACGGTGAGCCATGTGATGCCGGAGCGGATGTTGGCCGCCACGTCTTCGTCGCTTTCGATGAGGTGGCAGGTGATGAGCAGGATGTCGTCGAAGTCGATTTCGTTGCGATTGGTTTTTTCGGTTTCGTATGCTCTGTAGATGTCCACGAATTGGCTTGGTTCCAGTCCTGCCGGCGGCTGGTGGTGGATGGCCGCGCAGACGCGTTCATAGTCTTCCGGCGCGATGAGCGAGATTTTGCACCAGTTGATTTCGGCTTGCAGGTTGCGCACGGTGTCGTCGTCCACCTGCTGGGTGGTGACTCGGCGTAGGGAATGTTCCACGATTTCGCGCGGATTGCGTGAGATGAACGGCATGGGCCCTTCGCATACGTCTGGCCAGATCCGACGGAGTTGGTGTAGTGCCGCGGAGTGGAAGGTGGCGGCTTTGACGTCGGATGCGACGTCGAGTTGGGATAGTCTGTTGCGCATTTCCGCGGCCGCTTTGACGGAGAAGGTCACGGCGAGCGTGGCGCGCGGATCCCATGCCTTGGTGGCGCATGCGTAGGCGATTCTTCGGGTGACGGTCCGCGTTTTGCCGGCACCTGCGCCGGCGATGATACGGACGGGTCCGCGCACGGCGGTCGCCGCCATGCGCTGCGCATCGTCCAGTCCGTCGAGAATCGCTTCCGCTGTTGCATCCATATGCTCCATTGTGGCAGATTGCGTGACGATACGGACGCCATCGGCGCGATTAACCGTGAATTCGTGGCAAGTCGCGCCCTTATTAGCCTTCAGTGTGTATTAAGGTTGGAATTGTGACCGAACGAAGCAGATTTATGATGGCCGCCTTGGCGAGCGCGGCGATGCCGAACGCCACCATCGCTGGCACGCGTGACAGCGAGCAGGTCAACGCCACCGACAAGGGGTATGGCATTGATCATGCCGTGGTGCAGGACGCCGCGGGCAAGTTGTATGACACGTTCGCTTCGAACACGCCGAAGGGACGCAAGCGTCTCGCTGGTCGCGTGCGTGCCGCGCAGACGTTGATGGGCAACCGCGAGTTGGGCGGATTGGGGTTCGACGTCGATCGCGTTCTGGCGTTCTCCAACGGCGAACAGGAGAGGTCCGTCACAGGAGACGTTTCCGTGATGATCGCCACGCATCATGATGGTCAGGCGCGTCCGCTGACGCTGCTGACGTTGGACGACTGTGCCAGCGTGGGCACCGCGTTGGGCGCGATACACCGTCTCCGTCCGGATTTTCTGCAGGAGGCCGGCTATCCGGTGTTCTCCACGGGGCAGATTCGCGCGCAGCTGACCGCATGGATCAAGCGTTTGCGTCAGGCTGGCCATGTGCCGCAGGAGATCACGACGAGCTGGTCCGACGTTCTTGAAACGGACGGCCTGTGGTCGTTCGCCACTTGTCCGGTGCATGGTGGCCTGTCCGACGGCGATGTGCTGTTCTCGGGCTCGTCGATCACCGCCATCACGAACTGGCAGGATATGCAGGTCAATGATCCGGCACGTGATTTGGCGTGGATTTTCTCCAAACTTGACGAAAACCACCGTAATGCGTTGCTCAGCGCGTATGGACGCATGCTGGGCAATCGTCTGGATGATCTGATCATGCTGCGCGCCAACCTGTGGCTGCAGATGGAACAGGTGGGCGATTTCATCAGCGCGTTGAATCAGGCCGATAGCGTCAAGATCATGCAGTTCAAGGCGCAGGTGGAACGTTTGGCTCACCAGTTGGGTATGCTCACCGCGAAGAACCACAGGCCGAGCGAGACGCGTCAGGACGAGCAGAAGGCCGGCAACCGTCCGCCGAGCACCATCACCGTGGGCACGTTGCTGGACGAATCGGAACGTCGCAGGCAGGCGGCGGCGCAGCAGAATAACGATGCCGACGCGACCGGCGAACGTCATATCGACGCGACCGATATGGATGATGACAGGACCGGCGATTTCGATGTTACCGGCTCCCAGCCCGTCCGTAAGACGAAGCAGATCGTCGATGACGCCACGGAAGCGTTCGATGTGACTGCCGCCGAACATATCGCCTCCGCCGGCACGGTTTCCGGCAGTGCCGATTCGGACGATACGAGCGAACGTGAGGAATCCCCCGTCAGCACGTTCGTTCCGGAGCAGTCCGCGAGGGAGCGTCACGAGTCGTTGCCGTCCAGTTCAACCATTGTGATCAGCACGTTGCAGACCGCCGATGGCAGCGATGACACGAACGAGGAGGAAATTCCTCAAGCCCATAGCGAAGCGGCGACCATGCTCATTCCGCTGCTCGAACGCGATGAGGCCACTATGCAGAAGGCCAAAGCGGAGGTCGACCGGCTGCAGGCCGAGGACGCCACCGATGAGAAACCGCGCGTAGAATAAGCGCATACATTGCAAACGAATTTGCACACGAACACCCTTACAAGGAGCATCATGGATATCGAACTGGGCATTCAGAACGTGGCGCGCACCGTCACCTTCAGCACCGAGCAGAGCGCCGACGAGGTGAACAACGTCATCGCCGAGGCCGTGGAGAATGGCAAGACCATCAACCTGACCGACGACAAGGGCCGTCGCATCGTGGTGCCGGCCGGTTCTCTCGGCTATGCCATCATCGGTTCCGAAACCAAGCACGCCGTCGGCTTCGGCAATCTCTGATCGCCACCTGCAAACGCGTTGGACACGTTCCAAATGAAAAAGACGTCGGACCATATCAGGTTCGACGCCTTTTTCATATTCGATTCATGTATCCGGTTCACGCTTGGAAATTCCATATCCGGATTTCATGCGGCATGTGAGCTGCCGACGCGACCGATCAAATCCACACCCCGATGCAGGATTTCGCGTACAGTGTCGTCGTCGGTAAGGTTCTCGCCCAGACCGTTCGGCTTGCCTTTGCCATGCCAGTCCGAGCCGCCGGTCACCAGCAGATCGTGCCGTGCGGCAATCGTCAGCAATCGTTCCCGCTGTTCCGGAGGATTGCCGCGATGCCATACTTCCAAGCCGTCCAAGCCGTCGGCGATCATCGCGTCAAGCTGCTCGTCGGACAGCAGCCGGCGGTTGCGTTGCGGATCGCCCGCATGCGCGGCGACCACCACACCGCCCGCCCCCTTGACGGCGGCGATGACCTCGTGCGTCGACGGCGACGGCGTGGGAATGTAATACTTGGATTTGGCGCTCACCGCGTCGGCGAACGCGTCGGAACGCGTCTCGTACACGCCCGCCGCGACCAGCGCGTCGGCAATGTGCGGACGGCCGATTGTGGTGCGCTCCCCTTCCTTCACTTGGGCGAGCACATCGTCCCACGTAATCGGAAAATCCTGCGACAGCCGCTCAACCATGCGTTTCGTACGCCGCAATCGCGCCGCACGCGTGTTGGCGAACATGCTGGAAATATGCTCGTTGGACGGATCGTATTGGAAGGCGAGCATGTGCACGGACACATCTTCGTCGACGGCGGTGATTTCCGTGCCCAGCAGCAACGGCAAATCGATTTCCTCCGAGGCTTCCGTCGCCTCGTCCCAGCCGGCGGTGGTGTCATGGTCGGCAATCGCCACACCATGCAAGCCAAGCTTCCTTGCCTGCTCCACCAGCGTGCGCAGCGTCTCCGTACCGTCGGAAAAGACGGTATGGCAATGAATATCCCAACCTTGTGCGGGTGGTTCCGCGTAACTCACGTGACTCATATGACTATCGTAAGCTCGAATCCGCGGTTTTTCGCGTAGACTGAGACATGACAACGTTTGTATTTTGATTTTCCAAGGATTGACGATGAGCGATTTTGAAGGCCAGGCCGCTGTGGACGCAGCCGATGACGAAACGAGCGTCGGCACAGCCGTCGCCATGGACGACGACTGCACGAAGCCGCGCGGGTGGCGTCACGGCGCAACGTGGACGTATCTGATCATGCTGCTCGCTTCGGCGGTGGCATTGCTCGTATCGTTCATTCTGTCGGCGGACACGCTGAAAATGGCACGCAATCCCGGGCAGAAGCTCAACTGCGATGTGAACGCCGTGCTGTCCTGTTCCACGGTGGCCGAATCCTGGCAGGCGGAAATCGTGAAGTTCGCCGGATTGAGCTTCCCGAACGCGTTCTTCGGCATTGCCGCCGAATCGGTGTTCGTGACGATCGCGGTGATCGGACTGGCCAAGATGGCCGTGCCACGTTGGTTCGCGCTGTGCACGTGGCTTGGAGGCCTTGCCGCGTTGGCGTATTCGTATTGGCTGACCACGCAGTCGCTGTTCGTCATCAACGCGATGTGTCCGTGGTGTCTGGTGCTGATGTTCTCCACCACCGTGCAGTTCATGGCGTTGTCGCATGCCACGGTGGCCGTGCAGGATATGCCGTCCGGTCATGCTGGATTGCGCAAGTATTACCGGCTGAATTTCGATCTGATGGTCGATGTGGTGTGGATTGTGGCGTTGATCGTGGTCATTCTCGTCAAGGACGGCCCGATGCTGTTCGCCTGATACGGTTTGCATAGAACCTTTTACGATGAAGGCCGACCCTGCGTGGCCGGCCTTTTGCCTATCCGCTTTTCGTTTGCTGCCGCAGCGGTTACAGCAGTTCGATTTTACCCACGATGGTGGCGCTGCCGGTAAGCTTCACGTCTTCGTCGGTCACGTCAACACGCAAGGTGCCGCCACGTACGGTGATGGTCCAATGGTCGATGCCGGTTTTGGCGCGCAACGTGATGGCGGTGGCACATAGGCCCGTGCCGCACGACAAGGTTTCGCCACAACCGCGTTCGTTGACGCGCATGGTGGCCTCGCCCGCATCGTCGCCTTCGCTTTGCTCGTCGATGCGCACGAACTCCACGTTCTGGTCCGACGGAATCTCGGGCGCGACGACCGGCTTGGTGACCAGATCAAGGTCTTCGACGTTCGGCAGGCTGGCGAACGCGTCCTCGAGCACGGCCACGACGTGCGGATTGCCCATGTCCACGAACGTGCCACGTGCGGAACCGGACGTGCCCGGAATGGTCACTTCGTAACCGTCGACGTCGCCGCGCTTCCATGCGCCCATCTCCACCTGGAACACGTCCTTGCCGAGGCCCGGCACATCGCCGAGCGACGTCAGGACCTTCACGCCGGCGCGGGTGCCGAGACGGAACGGCTTGCCGCCCGGCTGGTCGGCGATGCCCTGCCGCTGCGCGAACAGCGTGATCGCACGTGTGCCGTTGCCGCACATCTCGGCCAGCGAGCCGTCCGCATTGCGGTAGTCCATGAACCAGTCCGCATCGCCCGCCGCGCAATCGGCGATCTGCCTTTCGTTCACATCGGACACCGCCTGCGGATGCGCCAGACGGATCAGGCCGTCGCCGCCGATGCCGAAATGGCGGTCGCACAGGAATCGCACTTCATCGGCGGTCGGCTCGTGCGTACCGTCTTCGTCGAGATACACCACGAAATCGTTGCCGGTGGCGTGCGCTTTGTAAACAATGCTTGGAATGCTCATACCAGTTCACTCTACACGCGGTAGGCTATTGAAAGCGTTTGGCGTATGCGCCTGCGGGCATGCGCGCGATGGCAAAGGAGGACGTATGGCTTCAACGGCACCTATCGGCGTTTTCGATTCCGGTTTGGGGGGTATTTCCGTGGCGCGTGAGATTCGACGCGACATGCCGAACGAGCATGTGCTGTATTTCGGCGACTCCGCGAACGCTCCGTACGGCACGAAATCGCCCGAACAGGTGCGCGAACTGTCCGACGTCATTGTGAAACGATTCGTGGAACAAGGCGTGAAAGCGGTCGTGATCGCCTGCAATACCGCCACTTCCGCCGCAGCCAACGAACTGCGCGACACATACGACATTCCGATCATCGGCATGGAGCCGGCATTGAAGGTGGCTTGCGACCGTGGTCACGGCAAGCGTCAGCGCGTCATCGTGGCCGCCACTCCCCTGACGTTGCGTGAACGCAAGTTCGCCGTGCTGATGGACCGTTTCAAGGCCGACCATACGATTTTTCCGGAGCCCTGCCCCGGTCTGGTGGAGATCGTGGAGCATGGGCAGCTTGACGACCATGATGTGGTGATGCGCACGCTGCACCAGTATTTCGACCAATACGATCTGTCCACGATCGACTCCGTTGTGCTCGGCTGCACGCATTTCGTGTTCTACCGCGATTATTTCCGCGAACTGCTGCCTGATACGGCGGCGATCATCGACGGCAATGAAGGCACCGTACGTCACCTTGGCGTGGTGCTCGAATCGTTGGGCAAGCTCGCTCCGGAAGACGCGGAAGGCAGCATCGATCTGGCCAATTCCGACACTTCCGCACGAATCGCGCAGTTGGCGCAGTCGCTGCTTGATCGCTGAGCGCGAATGTCCCGACAGACCGCGTAAAGTCGAATGAAACCCGGCAAAAGGGACGGACTTGCGAAAGGACGGGCGCATATGGCCAACAGGACAGCGATGATCGACGTCGGCGGCGGTTTCCGCGCGATTTACGGCGCGGGTGTGATGGACCGCATGCTGGAGGACGGCATACATGTCGACCATTGCTATGGTGTTTCCGCCGGCAGCGCCAATATGGTTTCCTACATTTCCGGACAGCACGGGCGAAACCACACGTTCTACACGCAGTACGCGTTCCGTAAGGAATACGCGAGCTTCGACAGCTATGTGAAGAACCACAATTACGCGAACCTCGATTATGTGTACAGCACGCTGAGCAACCACGATGGCGAGAATCCGGTGGATTACGAGGCGTTTGCGGCGAATCCGACCGAATTCACCGTGGTGGCCTGCAATGCGGACGATGGTTCCACGAAGTATTTCGACAAGTCGGACGTCGGCTACGACAATTACGACATCATGAAGGCGTCATCGGCGGTGCCGGTGGCGTGCGAACCGTATGTGATCGACGGCGTCCCGTATTACGACGGGGGCATCGCTGATCCGATTCCGGTGCAGAAGGCCATCGATGACGGCTATGACCGCATCGTGGTGATTCTCACCCGTCCGAAAGACACCGTACGCGAACAGAAGAAGGACATCGGCCCGGCCACGATCCTGAAGCGCACGCACCCGGAGGCCGCGGAAAAGCTGATGAACCGCTATCAGACGTACAACGACGAGGTGGCGTTGGCCAAGGAATACGAGAAGGATGGCCGTGTGCTCATCCTCGCGCCGGAAAGCATGTACGGCTTGAACACGCTGAGCAAGTCGTTCGAAGGTCTGGAACGCATGTACCGCGCCGGCTATGCGGCGGCGGCCGCGATTCCAGCGTTCCTGGGAAGCTGAAATCCGTTCTTCCGCAGCGCTGTCATGCGTTTCCAACGGTTCTAACGGCAACCGCATGACAGCAATCGCATAATGCAATCATATGGCAGCCGTCGTATGTGCGTTACGGCATCGCAACACGCGTAACCGGGCGGCGGCTATGCTGGAACGCATGGAAAAGCAGAATCGTATTTTTTCCGGCTTTGATGCCGATGCCATCGATCGCACCACCGCCGCAGATCTGGCCGAAGTCGGTTCCGACAAGTGGACCCGCTACCCCGGCTGTATCGGCGCGTTCATCGCGGAAATGGACTACGGCCTGGCGCCGTGCATCCAGCAGGCCATCGACAGCGCCTGCGACCATTGCAAACTCGGTTACATTCCCGAACCGTGGAAGCGCCGCGTGGCCGAGGCGTGCGCCGGCTGGCAGAAAAGCCACTACGGCTGGGACGTGGATCCGGACATCATCCGCGTGGTGCCGGACGTGTTGGAAGCGTACGAGATCTTCCTGCGCGAGCTGGTCGGCGCCGGCAATGCCGTGGTCGTGCCGACGCCCGCGTACATGCCGTTCCTGAGCGTGCCGAAGCTGTACGACGTCGACGTGATTGAAATCGAAATGCTTCAGGGAACCGACGAAACGACCGGCGAGCGCGAATGGCTGTTCGATTTCGACGCCATCGAACGCGCGTTCGCGGCTGGCTGCCATGCGTTCGTGCTGTGCAATCCGCACAATCCGATCGGCAAGGTGCTTACGTTGGCCGAGGAGCAGCGGCTGTGCGAGCTGGCGGAACGGTACGACGTGCGTATTTTCAATGATGAGATTCACGCGCCGTTCGTGTTCGAGGGGCGTCATATTCCGTATCCGACCATCAGCGAGGCGGCCGCGCGGCAGTCTATGACCGCCACCAGCGCGTCGAAGTCGTTCAACATTCCGGGTACGAAGTGCGCGCAGGTGCTGCTGACGAATCCGGCGGACCGTGAGATGTGGGCGGAACGTGCGGAGTGGAGCGAGCATCAGACCGCCACGATCGGTGCGATCGCCACCACCACCGCCTACAACGAGGGCGATCCGTGGTTCCAGGACGCGCTTTCCTACGTGCGACGCAATCTTGGGTTGTTCGATGAGCAGATGAGCACGCGGTTCTCGGGCGTTGGCTATATTCGCCCACGCGGCACGTATATCGCATGGCTGGATTTCGGCCCGCTTGGCATTGACGATCCGGCCGCGTATTTCCTTGAGAAGGCGAAGGTGGCGCTGACCGACGGCCGTTCGTGCGGCCGCGCGGGAGCCGGCTGCGCGCGCGTGAACATGGCGATGCCGTATCCGCTGCTGGTGGATTGCCTCAACCGTATGCATGACGCGTTGCAGGCGGACGGTTTGCTTTAAAGTTTTCCGTCTTTCGTGTGTGACCGACGCTATGGGCGGCCACACACGCCATATTGCGGGAAAATCCGCCGAATCATTGCGATTGCAACGGTTGCGCTATGGGCGAATAGCAGCATGTTACGATGGCCGCACACCACCGTCGGTGGACGCGCGACGCGAATCCAGCGTATGCGTTTCATTGAGAAGAAGGCTTTACGAATATGCGATTCCCCTACAGCGGCAACGGCACATGGACGCCCGACTACCACTGCGGTTTCATTGATGCCGTCAAACGTTTTTTCATCGGCTACATGGAGTTTCGGGGGCGTTCCAGCAGACGCGAGTTCTGGCTCGCCATGCTGTTCTTCATTCCGGTCAGCGTGCTGATATTCCTTATTCCGGCTGCCGGAACGGTGTCCGGAATACTGTGGATGCTGGCCACCATGGTACCGATCATGGCCATCTCCTTCAGAAGGCTGCATGATGCCAACCGCACCGGCTGGTGGTTTCTGCTTGGGCACGTCGGCACCATTCTGGCCCTTGCGATGCTGGTCGTCATTGCGTTCGGCCTGGTCATCATCGAAATCGGCATGATCATGGTCATCCCCCACGAGCCACCGAAACTCGACTTTCATGACCCGAACAGCTTCCCGGGAATGCTGCTCACGCTGTTCTATGTCAGCCTCGGCATGGCCGGCATCTCGCTGATCATCCAAGCATTCCTGTACTCGCTGCCCAGCAAGCCCGAGGGCGTCCGCTTCGACTGATGTTCTCAGCGGCATCCCGCCCCTCTTCCCTCCCTGCATTACCCTCTTAGCCCTTTTGTATGGAAACGTTCCATCTCACATTGAGACAGAGCAGTGAGCTCGGTTAACAAAACTCCTATAATCACGTCTATTGTCTTTCCGCCGTCATAAGCGACGGAATGTCAACATCAGAGGAGAAAACAATGAAGAGAAACATGCTCCACCGTCTGGTCGCCATGGCCGCGGCGGGAACCATGCTGATGTCGGTCGCCGCGTGCGGCTCGTCATCCGATGACAACGCCGCCACCAGCAATTCCAGCGACACCTCGCTGATTTCCGTGAACAACAGCGAGCCGCAGAACGGTCTGATTCCGAGCGACACCAACGAAATGGGCGGCGGCAAGGTCATCCGCTACCTGTTCGAAGGTCTGGTGAGCTTCGACGCGAAGGGCAGGCAACATCTCGAAGTCGCCGAGAGTATCACCCCGAACGAGGATGCCACCAAGTACACGATCAAACTGAAGAAGGGTTGGAAGTTCACCAACGGCGAGGCAGTAACCGCCCATTCCTTCGCCGACACCTGGAGTTTCGCCGCCAATGTGAAGAACGCGCAGAAGACCTCGAGCCGCTTCTCCACCATCAAGGGCTATGACGAGCTGCAGGATCCGAACGTCGATCCGAAGGCCACACTTTCCGGTCTTTCCACCCCGGACGACTACACGCTGGTCGTCGAGCTGAACAAGCCTGATTCCGTGTTCCCGACCAAGCTCGCGCACCAATCCATGTTCCCGCTGCCGAGCGTGGCATTTAAGGACATCAAGAAGTTCGGTCAGGCTCCGATTGGCAATGGTCCGTACAAGTTCAAGTCCTGGTCGCATGACAAGAACATCATCATCGTGCCGAACAAGGATTACAAGGGCAGCCGCAAGGTATCCAACAACGGCATCGAATACCGCGTCTACACGAACGAGGATTCCGCTTACTCCGACGTGCTGTCCGGCAACCTCGACGTGATGGATCAGATTCCACAGTCCGCGGTGAAGACCTTCCGTCAGGATTCCAGCGTGATCGCCTACAGCCAGGCAGGATCCTCATTCCAGTCCTTCGTCATTCCGGAACGTCTTGAGCATTTCGGCAACGACGAGGAAGGCCAATTGCGTCGTCAGGCCATTTCCATGGCCATCAACCGCGACCAGATCGTCAAGAAGGTTTACAACAACACGAAGACCCCGGCCACCGATTTCACTTCACCGCTCGTCCCCGAATATGTGAAGAAGCTGGAGAAGAACGGCGACAACCTGAAGTACAACGCTTCCAAGGCCAAGGAACTGTGGAAGAAAGCCAATGCCATCAAGCCATGGTCCGGCAACTTCCGAATCGCCTATAATGCCGATGGCGGCCATAAGGAATGGGTCGATGCCGTGTGCAACCAGATCAAGAACACACTCGACATCGACGCCGCCGGCGAGCCGTACGCCACGTTCAGCGACGTGCGTAACCAGGTGACCAACCGCACCATCAAAACCGCGTTCCGTGCCGGCTGGATGCTGGATTACCCGTCCGCTGAAGATTATCTCAATCCGCTATATGCCTCCAGCTCCGCTGACGGTCATGGTTCGAACGATGGTGATTACAAGAGCGCGGAATTCGACAAGCTCCTGAACGCCGCGCTCGCCCAGACCGACGTAAAGAAGCGAACCGAGGACTTCACCAAGGCGCAGGAAGTGCTGGCCAAGGACCTGCCGGTGATTCCGCTGTGGAACGACAACGTCGCCGCCGCGTCCGCGACGAACGTGAAGAACGTGTCGTTCGACTACACCAACCTGCCTACCTACAACACCATCACCAAGTGACGGCTTCGTTGTGACGTTTCGCTGCCAATCGGCAACGAAAAACGAGTGGGGGTTCGAATCCTTAATGGATTCGAACCCCCACTCGGCGTTTTGCGGCCGTTTCGTTTATTTGCTTACGGCGTCAAACCTATGGCGTCAGCTCTGCACGTAGCTGCCCTTCGGGGACTTCCAACCGCAGTTCATCATCTCGCTGTTGAACACCATCGCACCGTCGCCATGGGCGGGGACGACGATCATGCCACCGTCGCCGTGGTGACGGGCCACACCGTCCAGCGCGGCCTTCGCAGCCTCGACCGGATCTTCCTTGGCATACAGCACACGGTCAGAAACCTGGTGCGCGGCGACTTCCTTGACGAACGCCTCACCGATGCCGGTGCAGGAGATCGCAACGGAATCGTTGTTGGCGTAGGTGCCGCAACCCGGCAGTGGCGAATCGCCAACACGGCCCGGCATCTGGTTGGTGATGCCGCCAGTGGAGGTGCCGGCTGCGATATTGCCGGACGCGTCACGTGCGACGGCGCCGATGGTGCCATGCTTCTCCCATTCGTCGCCATTGGACTGCGCCTCACGCAGGGATTCCTGACGGGCCGGGGTGATGAAGTACTCGCTGTCGCACAGTTCGATGCCCCACTCCTTGAGCAGGTTATCGCCCGGCTTGGCGAACATGACGTGCTTGGTCTTCTCCTTGATGGCGCGCGCCACATTGATCGGGTTCTTGGACGTGGTCAGACCGCATGCGGAGCCGACTTCGCCGTCAACGCCGGTCATCAGGCAGGAATCCATGGACACGATGCCTTCGCTCGTCAACGCGGCACCACGGCCAGCATTGAATTCGGGAGCATCCTCCATGACACGAATGGCCGCGCAGACGGCATCCTCGGCCGGAGCGCCCTGTTCCAGCAGCGCATAGCCGGCTTCAAGGGCCCTGTTCAGATCCTGCTCCACCTGGGCGCGACGTTCCGGCGTGTCCTTCTTGCCGCGATTGCCAGCGCCTGCGTGGATCACCAGAAGGATCCCATCCGGATCAGCCTGGGCAACCCGGACCGTCGACTGCGGCAATGCTGCTTCGTTTGTTGACATCTTCTCTCCTTCAGATATCTCGCTTATGTTTGACATTCGCAGATATCTTACGCCGGTGGCGGCAACGAAGCGCCCGACATGTGCAAAAGCGATGCCGTCGCGCCGTTACGCAATCAAAAACATATCGAAGCGCGACTGCGTCCTGATAACGCCCGAATTCTTGCGCACTTTCGGATTCCGGCCCTGACGTAAGAGGGCA